>Ga0247782_1000657_pt1 | contig 11673 bp, 1 predicted proteins | sample UWRJL019104C5_FD_179928 | JGI IMG/M metagenome (GOLD analysis project Ga0247782, IMG submission 179928) | Plant litter microbial communities from Arlington Agricultural Research Station in Wisconsin, United States - UWRJ-L019-104C-5 | ecosystem: Environmental > Terrestrial > Plant litter >...
AAAAAAAAAAAATATTTTTAAATATTTATATAAAAAAAAATAATGCCAATAAAATTATAAGCATAGCATAACTAAGCGCTAAAAAAAAAAACAAACTATAAAAATAATATTATAATATATTTATAAAGATTTAAAAAGACAAATAAGATTTTTAATAAAAAGGCTAATATAAAGAGGTATATATAAAATATAGTAGCTATATATTACTATAAGCTATACTTTAAAATTAATAAAACTATTAATAAGTAATATAATAAACTATAAAGTATTAAAAAGTTTGCTTTTTTATTAATTAAGCAAAACTTATAAACTTAGTATAAGCAGTTAATTAAGCTTATAAAAAGTATATTAAAAGATTTTATTATATAAGTATAAGTATAAAAATTAATAGTATTTAAAGCAGTTAACAAAGAACTAAGCAATTTAAAGTTATTAAAAGCTTTATTTTTTAACTTTAAGGTTATATTTAAAACTTTATTATTAAAATAAACTATAGCTTATAAAATAATATATTAAAAAAAGCTAAGTTAAAATATAGTAACTTTTATAAATATTGTTAATAGTTTTTGTTAATATGTTATAACTTATACTTTTATAATTAGCAAAAAGCTTATTAAAAAGGCCTTTTTTACTTATAACTTTAAAAGGTTAAATAATAAAAATAAAAAAAATATACTTTTTTTTTATAAAAACTTAGCGCTTTTAAAAAAAAGCTTATAAAGCAAAAGCTAAAAAAGTTAAAAAAAAAGTAAAAGCTGTAGTAAAGGCTAAAAAAGCTTAAATATTAATAAAAGACTTAAAGCTAATACTACTATTTATAAAGCTTGCTTAAGGCTACACTTACTTATAAAGTATTAGTATATTTTTTTTAATATAATAGCTAACTAGTAAAAGTTTATAATAAATATAAAGTAATAAATTAATTAAAATTTAAAAAAAAAGCTTAAGCTAGCTAAAAAAGTAAAGCAAGCAAAAAAAAAAATAAGCAAAATAAAAAGTTAATAAGCTTTAAAATTAACTTTTAAAAAAAATTATAAGTTTTTTATTAATAGCATAAAAGTTAATATTTATTGTTAAATAAAGCAAATACTTTTTAAAAAACTTTATAATCTTTAACTTAAAAGCAATTTTTTATATATTTAATAAAATAGCTTATTTTTTTAACTTTAAAAAGGTAATAAAAAGTAACTTTATAATAGCAAAAAACTTAGTAGTTATAGTACTAAAATATAAAAAAGTTAATATTAATATATAAGGCTTAAAAGGTTTTATAATTATAAAGCTAAAAAATATAGCTTATTATTAAAACTTTTTAATAAATATTATTTTTTTATAGTAACTTTAAAGCTATAGCTTTTAGTAAGATATAAAGCTTATGCTATTAGTTTTAAAAAAGCAAAAAAGCAATAAAAAAATATGCAAACTTTAAAATAGGCTTAGCTAATATATTTTTAAATATTTGCTTTTTTACTTTTTTAAAAAAGTGTTTTATATAAAAAAAAACTGCTTTTATAGTTATATAAAAAAAAGGCTATTATAAGCTAACCTTATAAGTTAGCACTTTTGTTTAGGTTACCTAGGCTTAAAATTATTAAAATAAGTTATATAATACTTTAAAAAAATAAAAAATAAAATATTTTTTAAAACTAAAATTAAAACTAATAACTATAAAGCCTACGCTTTAGCTAAAATAAAATAGTAAGTTTAGCAAAAGCTAAGAAAGCGCTTTTATAAGCTAAAAATTTAAATAGCTATTAATTTTTATAATTTTAAAAAAACAATTTACTTAAATAATTTAGCAATGCTTATAATTAACTATTATTTAAAGTATATATAAAATTATTACTTTAAAAATAAAAAAACTAAAAGCATAGTTAAAGCGCTAACTTGCTTAGTTAAGCATATTTATAACTTTTATAATATAAAAGTAAAAATAATTAAGTATAATAATAAAGTTTTTTAGCATAAAGACAAGCTTAAAAAAATGTGTAAAGCTTTTTTAAATTATATAATTTGCTTTAAGCTTTTTGCTACTAATATATAAAGCTAAAACAAAAGCGTAAAGCGCTTAAAAGATGTAATAAAAAAAAAAGCTTATATTATAAAAATAAAGTTAAAACTGCTTAATATATTATAGCTTAAGTTTTTTAAAACAGCTGTTTACTTATATAATAAAACTTTTAAGTATATTAATAATTAGCAGTTTTTTTGTAAATGTTTTTATATTTATTTTATAAAAAAAAAAGGTTAATAAAAAGCAAAAAGCTAAAGCTAGTATACTTTTATAAAATAAGCATTAAAGCTTATATAATAAAAGCATTAAGCTAACTTAAAAAAAACTGTTTTAATAAACTTTACTTAAAAGCTTAAATAAGCTACCTTATTAGCTATAATTTAATTAATATTTATTAAGTATAAAACTTTATAATAAAAAAAGTAAAATTAACTTATAATATAATTTTTAATAAAAAGTTTAAATATAGCAATGCTATAATTGCTAAAAACTATATTAAAGCTATTTTAAATAAAGCTTTTGCTATATTAATAAGCAAGCAAAATAAGCTTAAAACATATAAAAAAACTATAAATATATACTTTTAGTTAAATAAAAAAGTTATACTACTTATATTAAAAAAAAGTAAATAAAAAGTTAAAAAGTTTTAAAATTAAAATATAGCTAAGTTAATTTAAAAAACTAATTATTTTATAAAATGCTTATAAAGCAGCAATAATGCTAGCTTTTTAACTTTTTTTAATTTTTTAACGCTAACTGTTTTTTTTTAGCTTGCATTATAAATGCTAATTTAAAAAATAAATGCTTTGCTTATAAAATATTAACTATAGCTACTTTAAAATACTTAGCTTGTAGCACAAATGCTAATTTAAAAAATAAGCGCTCTGCTTATAAGGTGTTAACTATAGCTACTTTAAAATATAAAAGCAAAAAAAACCTTTTTGCTTTTTATGCTAAAGTTAACTATTAATAAAAATATTAAAAAGCTATATTTAATATAAAACACTTAAGCATTATAATTAAAAGTTTTTATAGCAAGCTAGTAAGCAAAAAAAATATAAAAAAGCAGCTAAATAAGCTAATAAATAAAGTATAACTATATTTGCTTAATGCTAGTAAGCATTAAAAGAAGCTTAATAAATAAATTTTTAAAAAATATAAAGTATATAAATATAAATTACTTTTAGTACTATATACTTATAAAAACCTAAATAACTAATTTATAAAAAAAAGTTTTTTTAAAGCTAAAAAGGTTTACTTATAAAGCTATAAAAAAATAAACTTATAAAATAAAGTAAACTAAAAAGTTATAAATAACTATTTTATTTTAAAGTATATATAAGTTTATACTTATAAGTTTAATAAGTATAAATATTTTATTAAGTATAAAGCTAAGCTAGTAGTATATAATAACTAATAGTTTATTAGTAGCACTAAAAAAATATATGCTTTAATACTAGCTAAAAAGTTATTTAAAACTTTTATTACTATTGCAGCTTACTTTAACTTAAAATTAAAATAGTTTAATATAGTTAATGCTTTTATTAATGCTAAACTTAAAAAAAAAGTATATATAAAAATGCTACTAGGCTATATAAAAGCTAAAACTATTTTAAAGCTAAATAAAGCACTTTATAAACTATAAAAATTGCTTTTACTTTAGCAAAAAAAGCTTACTTTAATATTTATATTAATAAGCTTTAAACTAGTTTTATATAAGCTTTATTGCTTTAATAAAAATAAAGTACTTATTTTTGTTTATGTTAATAATATAGTGCTTATATATTATAAAAAAAATATATAATAAGCTATTAGTACTATATAGCAATTAGCTGCTTACTATAAACTAACTAGTAATAAAAACTTTTAATAGTTTTTAAATATAAAAATAATTAAAGATTGCTTAAAATAAAAAATTTAGCTTTTATAAGCTTTATATATTAAAAAAATTAGCAAGCTAATAAAGCAAAAAAGTTTAAAAAGCAATATATTTTTTTAAAGCTAAAAGTTATGCTTATATAAAAAGTTAGCTACTTATTAAAAAAAATATTTTTATTAGCGCAAAATAAAGTTTATAATATATGCTATAATTATAACTTAGCTTAATATTGCTTTTATAGCTTTTAAGCTATTATAATTTAATATAAATTTTAAGCTAAAATATTATAAAAAAGCTAATAAAGTGTTAAGCTATTTAGCAAAAACGCAATACTTATGTTTTAAGCTTAAAAAAGGCAACAGCTTTATTATTGCAAGCAATTTTTTTTTTACTAATAACTTAAGCAACTAAAAAAGCTTGCAAGCTTATATAATAGTATTATTTAAAAAAGTTATAAAGTAGTAAGCTAATAAGCAAAATATAATTATTACTTTTATAATTAAAACAAAGTTATTAGCTTTATTATAAGCAGCAAAAAAAGTAATATTTATTAGTTAACTTATTAAAAAACTTAGTATTAGCTTTAATAAAAATTATATTATTATTTGCTATAATAATAAGCAAATAATTAGTTTAGTTATAAAAAAAATAGCTATATTAAAAACTAAACTATGCTATATTAATATATATAATTACTAGTTGCGCTAAAAGGTTAAAAAGCAAACAATATAAGTAAAATATATGCTATTTAATAAAATAATTATAAATAAGCTTATTAAGCTGCTACTAGCTATAAAATAAAATTGTTTTTTAAAATAATTAAATATAACTAACTTTAAAAAAACTTTAAAAATGTAACAAGGAAGCCGCCACTAGGTACGTACTTGTAGCACGCACCTATGGGGGTATATACCTTGGTACGTACTGCGGCAACCACTCCTTAAGGATTAGCTGAAGGCTTAATAAGGCCTTGCAGCTATATATAATTAGCACACTAAATAAAAGTAATTTTTTATAGCTACTTTTTAAAATCTAGCATATTACTTTATAACGTACTAAGCTTAAAACCTTATACTTTTTTATTTTTATATTTAATAGTTGCAATATAATATTTAAATAAAAAGTATTACTTGCAAAATTTATAACTATTAAGCAAACAACTATTGCTAAACTAAAACCTTACTTAAATAAGTTAAATATAAGTAATAACTTAAATATTAAACAGCTTATAAGCTTAAAGCTTATAATACTTAATAAAAAAAACTTTAAATTATTAAAGCTAAACAACTTAAATAACTAGTATAAAGGTTTGCAAAAATAAAAAGGTTAAAGTTTGTGTTAGCTAAAACATAATTACTTAGCTAATTAAACTTTAAGCTAATTATAATTATACTTGCAGCACTATAAAAGTAGATTTATAAGGCATAATAAACTACTAGCATAAATAGTAGCTATAATAGCTTAAACTAGCTAGTTATTATAACTGCTAGCAAAAAAGTAAAAGCTAAAAGTAAAAAATAATATTAAAGCATTTATATATAACTATAAGCAGCTTAAGCAAAAAGCTACTACTATAAAAATTAAAAATTAAATATTTGCAATTAAAAAAAGCAATAAACAAAAGCTTAGCTAACTAAACTTTATTTAAATAACTTAAGCATTAACTTAAGTAAAGTAAAACTTATAAATTAACTAGCAAGCATATTATAAAATATTAAATTATAAAAACTTAAAAAATAAAGCAACACTTAAAAACTTTTAAAAGTTTGTTTAGCAAAAAGATATAAATTTTAAGCTGTTTAAAAAAACTTTTAAAAAGTAGTTATATAAACTATTTTAAAGCAAAAATAAGACTTTAAAAAAATTTTTTTTTGCAATAATAAGTTTTAGTACATAAGCTAAAAAGCTACTGCTAGTTTAAAAATAATTTGCAATTAGCTTTTAATTATTAGTATAAACTTTAACTAAGTTTTAAGCAAGTTTTAATTAAATAAAAAGTAATTTTTAAAAATATAGTTTTAATATTAAATAAAGTTAAGTAGTAATAAAATATTTAATAAAATGTTAATAAAAAAGCAAAAAATAGTAAAAAGCGTACGCTTTTTAATAGCTTGTTAAAAAATAAGCAAAGTATAAATAACTTAAAGGCAAAAGTATAAGGCTTAGCTTAAAGCTGCACTATAAACATAAAAAACTAGCATATAAATAATAACTAAAGCAAATTATTATAAGCAAGCAAAAAAACGTTTAAATGCTATAATTATAGCAAGCTAAAATATATAGCTATAAATTATTAGTTTAAACTATAAAACAAATAGCTAGCAGCTAAATAATAATTAGTAATATTAAAAAAGCTAAAAAGTAAAGTTTAAAACATAACTACTACTTAGTTTAGCTTAAAATTAAAAAAAAAAAAAAAAAAGCTAAGCTAAAGTAAAACAATATATTTAATTTATTTTAGCAAAAATTTTTAAAGCATTTAGTTTAAAAAAACCTTTTAAAAAAGTAACTATAATTTTATTAAATAGCAAACGCTAAAAAAAAATTTTTATTATAAATATAAATATAAAAGTATAAATTAATATAGTTTATAAAAACTTAGCTAAAAAATGCTTATAAAAAGCAATAATTTTTATTTTAAAGCTTATAAAGCTAAATAAAAAAATGTTATAATATTATAAAGCATATAAAGCTACTTTTTAAATAGTTAATATAAAAAGCTAAGTAAAAGTTTTTATTTAAATATTTTATGCTATAAAAAAAAGTTTAATGCTTTTAAGTTATTGCTATTAAAGCTAAGTATAAGCTGCTTAAGCATTATTTTAAATATAGCTTTTATAGTATAGCATTTTAGTAATATTAAAAAAGTTAACTTTAAAAACTTTGCAAGCAAAATAGTTAGCAGCAAATAAGCATATATTATAAACCTTACTAATATAAGGTTAAAAAAAAACTTTTTTTTTTTAAAAATTAATAGTAATAAGCTTATAAATACTATTATTAACTTGCTAGCATATTTAAAAAGCTTTTGCTAATTATATTTTAAAAAAGCAACAAGAAAAATTTTTATACTAAAAAAAGCAAAGCACTTAATTAATTTAATTAAAAGGGCTAAGGTGCTATTTAAGCTAATTTACTTAACTTTAAAAGCTTAAAAAAAAGTACTTAAAAAATATTTAAAAAAAAATTTGCAAATAAATAAGATTTGCTAATTATAAGCTAATATAAGCGCGCTAATTTTATTTATAGCTAAAAAAAATAGTATAATAAAGCTTTATATTAACTATTAAAAACTAAATAAAGTTATAATAAAAAATAAATATTTTTTGCTGCTTATATTTAAAGTTATAAACTGCTTAAGGTTTGCTAAAGTATTTTTTAAGTTAAATTTAAAAAATATATACTATAAAATATATATTAAAGCTAGCAATTAATAAAAAACTGCTTTTTAAATATAATATAAGCATTTTAAGTATATTATTATGCTTTTTAAACTAACTAATATGCTAGCTATATTTTAAAACTATATATATAAAGCATTAGCAAAGCTAATAAATTATATTTATATAGTTTACTTAAATAATATTATTATATTTTTAAATAATAAAAAATAATATTGTAAGCATTTTTAATTAGTTTATAAGTGCTTAAAATAGTATAACTTATTTATTAAACTATTAAAATATAAGTTTTTTAAAACAAAAATAAAAAATTTAAAGTTTATTATTACTACTAAAAATATTAAAATAGATTTATAAAAGGTTGCTATAATTTAAAAATAAAAGTTTTTTAAATTAGTATATAATATTTAAATATTTTTAAAATTTGCAAACTTTTATAAAAAGTTTATTATTAAGTACTTTAAAATTATTATATAAATTATAGCATTACTAAAAAAGCAAAATAAGCGTAGCTATTTATTTAAATAAACTAAAAAAATAAAACAAGCTTTTAAAAGCTTTAAAAAAGTATTTATGTTAGCAACTATTTTTTAATACTAAAATAATAAACTTTTAATTAAAGTAAAAATAAATATATTAATAAAAGCTATTTTAAATATTTTGTTTTAACTATATAAAAAGTAATAGTAGCTAGTAGTATACTAGTTATATAAACTAATAAATATAAAAATATATTAAGCTACTAGCTAATAAAAACTTTTAATAATAATTAAAAGCTATAAGTATTAGCGCTAATACTTTAAAAGCATAAATAAGCTTTTTATAGTTTAAATAAATTATATAATATTATAAAAAGTTATTAACTTGCTAGCATATAATTTTTAAAAAAAATTAGCATGCTAAATATATAAACTAGCTTAATTTAATTTTAATATTAAATATTATTTAAGTATTTTAAATTTAATAAATAAATTATTATAAAAGCTTAATTATATAATAAAAAAAATAAAGTATAAAAATATAGTTTTTATATTTTAAAAAAAACTTTAGTTATTTAGCAAACTATTAAAAAAAGTTTAAATTATTATAATATAATAACAAAAACTAAAAAGCAAAAAGTATTAATATAAAATATTTAAATTGCTTAAATAATATTATTAAAACTATACTTAAAAAAGTACTTTATAATAAAAAAATAGATAGCAAAATTATATGCTAATTTAACTTTAAACCTTTATTATATAATTATAAAAAACTTTTAAAAAAAATAAAAATAAAAAGCACTAATATATATGCTTAACTTATTAATTATATATAGTATAAATTATAGTAATAATTTAGTTAGTAAAATAAACTACTAAAAAGTTAAAAAATATGCTTTAAAAAAATAAAAAAAGCGCTAAAACTATTGTTTATAACTAATATGTTTTATATTTTATAGCAAAAAAGTTAGCTTAAAACAAAATAGCATTTAAATTAAATATATTAAAGTAATTTTATAAAATAGTTAAAAAATTATAAACTAAAAACTTAATACTTATTAAGTTAATAAAAATTATATATTAATAAGCTAAAATATATAAAAAGTATTATATTAATAATTAAAAAATACTATACTTTTAAAAAAAACTAGTTATTTTAGCTTAAGCAGCGCTAGTTAAATAGCTAATATATTAGTATTATAATAATTTAAAAGCTGGCTATATAAAGGGCAATAAAATAGCTAAACTTTTATAAAAAAAGTTTTATTAAAAAAGGTTAGTTAAATTAAAGCATTTATAAATATGTTACTATATATACAAAATATAAAAAAACTAAACAGCTAAAATATAAGCTATTTAAAAAACTATAAACACTTTTGCTACTAAATTAATTATAGCAAAAAATTAGCTTAAACTTTATTATAAAGTTTTTATTTTGTGCTAAAGCTAATAGCTTAATATATAATATAATTTTAATAATTATTAACTAATTGCTTTATAAAAATAGTTTTATTTATACTTATAATAAAAATATTAAATATAGCTAAACTTATAGCTATACTTTATAAAAAAGTAAAGTACTAATTTAAATTGCTAAAAAGTATAGTAAGCAATAAAAATAAGCTTATTACTAGTAAGTTTTAAAAAAAATTTTGTAATAAGCAAAAAATTTGCAAAAAATTATTAACTATATAGCATTTATAAACTAATAGTTAAATAAAAAAAGTATATTAAATATTAAAAAAGTACTTATAAATATATACTATTAATAAGCTAGCAAAATAAGTAAAAGTATTGCTTAAAGCTAAGTTTATATATAATAATAGTTAATATATAATTATAAGTTATTTATTATTTAAAACTTTATATAGCTACTACTTAAAAATTATTAAGTATATACTAAAATAGCTTTAGTTTAAAGTTTAAAAAATAAAAAAATAGCTATAAAAAATAAATATAGTATAAAAAGCACTGTGCAAATATTAAAAAAAAGCAGTAAAAATTATATAAAAGCACTATAATAAACACTATATATTTAAATAATATAATATTAAAAATATTATAAAGCTATTAACTACACACTTTTGTTTTAAGTATAAAAAAAAGCTAGCACTTACTTATATTAAAGCAAAAGTTTTAAAAAAAATTAAATTATAAGCATATTATATTTAGTTATTAAAAAAGTATGCAAAAATATATAAAATAATTATAAAAAGATTAGCAAGCAAGCAAAATTATTAAACTTAAAAAATAAATAAAATAAATAAGTTATTAAAAATATTATATAGTATAAAAATAATTAAAAAAAATAAAAGTACTTAATAAAGTAAAAAAAGTAGCTAGTAAAATATAATATTTAAGAACTACTAAAGTATTTAATTAACTTAAAAAAGTTAATAAATAAATATAAAAAAAAAACTAAAAAGTTATACTTTAAATAAAATAATTTAATAATATTATAATAAAAAAAAGCTATAATTACTTGCTAAAAAAATGCTGTTTACTTAATAAATAAGTAATTATATTAATAAAAAACTAAAAAAAAATTAGCATAATAAAAAGTTAATAAGCAAATAGTAATAATAAAAAAAAATAAAATAAAATAATAATAGTTATTATAGCTAGCTATAAACTAAAAAATATAAAACTAAAAAGCAAGCAAAATAGCTACTAAATAGTTAGCATAAATATAATAAGACTAAAAAACTATAATAACAAACTTAAGCATTAAGCAAAATTTTAATTAAAACTTAAACTTAAATATTTAGTTGCAAATAAACTATGCTTTACTATTTAGCTATTAAAATTTTAAAGCTTTTGCTTGCTAAGTTATTAATATAATTAGTAAGAAGTGCTAGCAATGTTATAAAAAGTAAAGTTAAAAAAAATAATATAATAACTTTTATATAAATATTTATTATACTTATTTTAAGCTTAATTATTAATATAAAAAAAAGTTTTTATTAATAAAGTATTAAATTTTTAATAATATAATATTGCTTAAAAAGCATAAACTAATTACTTAAAAGTAAATAAATATAAAATAAAAGTATTATTTAAATAAATATATAAAGCAAAATTATTTTTATAAAAAAGCAAAGCTTTAGCAAGTTAGTAGCAAATATTAGTATAATTAATAAAAATGTTTTTAAAAACATTTTAAAATAATAGTTAGCTAGCAAACGTTTAGTAAAAAGTTAATATAGTATATATATAACTAAAAAATTAAGCCTAATTAAAAGTAAGTATTAAGTGCTTTATATTTTATATTAAATAATAAAAAAATGCTTATTTTAAGTAGCTTTAATAAAAAAACGTTTTTTTTTTTTATATAAGCATAAAACATAAAGTAAGCTTTTTAAAAAGCATAGTAATACTAACTAAACATAGTAATATTATAACAAATAAAAACAATATTTTTGTTTTTTAATTATTAAATATAGCTTTTAGCTAGTTTTTAAAGCTAGCGCTAATAAGCTTTAATAGCTTAAGCAGCACTTTAAAAAAAAAAAAAATTTATAAAAAAATAAGCTAATAAAAAAAAACTTAATAATTAGCAAATGCTTGCTAACAATATTACTTACTATATAATAAGCATAATAGTTAAAAAAACATATAATATACTTTATTTAAGCTTAGTAAAATAAAGCTAAACATAATAAACAAAGATTTTTATATATTTTGCTTATATATTATAAGTATAAAATATACTTTATTATATATACTTTTTTATTACTATTAGCAAGCAAGTTTTTAAAATTTTTAATAAAATAGTTACTATAATTTTACTAAAGCTTTTTATTAAACTAATACTTTAAAATAAACTAGTTACAAGTAAGCATTTTTAGTAAACATATAATAAATAAAATATAAAAAAAAAAAAAAAAAAAAAAAAAT
>Ga0247782_1000658_pt1 | contig 11663 bp, 11 predicted proteins | sample UWRJL019104C5_FD_179928 | JGI IMG/M metagenome (GOLD analysis project Ga0247782, IMG submission 179928) | Plant litter microbial communities from Arlington Agricultural Research Station in Wisconsin, United States - UWRJ-L019-104C-5 | ecosystem: Environmental > Terrestrial > Plant litter >...
ATAGTCAAAACAATGCACTTATGCGCATTTGCAATTTACCTTAACATTGTTTAGCTATAATTCCTCACCACGGCCTTCTCCAAAGAAGAGGGGGGCGAGCATCATCCAGGCTCAAGCCTTTGTTTTGTAAATTAGCTACTCAGTACCTTATTTAAGATTGTCTGCTTTTTCAAGCATCATGTCTTTAGAGTAATCGCCTACTTCGTTAAGGCTGTAGGCTTTCATGTAAGAGTTAATGGCTTTTTTATTGTCGCCCATTTTCTCGTAGTATAATCCGGTGTAATACTCGCCAAATGTAGTTTTAGGGTAGTTTTTAGAAGCAACTTCAGACAGTGCTTTAAGTTCTTCGTAAGCACCATTTTTAAGGATAGCAGCTTCAATAGCCCTGAAGTCGTTTAACCTGACAGGTATTTTAACCCCAAGCTCTTTTTGTATAACGTCATATTTTTTATTCAGGTAATCTACATAGCCGCTTTTAAGGGTTACTATTTTTTCCTGGTATTCGGTAGATGTTATTGGTTGGTATACTGCAAATATCTGGTACAGGGCATCGGGAATAGCATAAGTAACTAATGAATAATGTGATGCACCTTTAATATCGTCAAAATAATATTTAAGGGCAGGGTTGCTTAGCTTTTTTATGTTTTCATCCAGTGTTTTTACCTTCTTCTGCATTTTAGGCACATCGCCATCGGCAGTTGCCAAATAGTAATAAACAGGAGTTTTAATGTCGGCAAGCCTTGTGGCTAAGTCGGTTTCCATTTCTTTAGGCAATTCCGGGCTCATGGCTATGTACGCACTAAAAATTGGGTTTTCTTTATACAGGAAAAAATTCATGTAACCGGCAGTTAAGTCGTGCCCTGCAATTATTTTAAATGGCGACACACGGTACTTTTTCTCTATTTGAGGCAGAAGTTCTGTAACCATAAAGTCGAAGAATTTTTCACCAAACTCGTCAGGAAGGCCTGTTTCTTTATCAATACGGCAATCGGTCTTGCGTTCGTTATTTTTGTTTTGGTTGATACCTACAATGATAACTTCAGGAAGGTCATTCCAGTATTCTGTATACGATAGTGTTCCTGCAAAAGGATCTACAAGATAATCGCCATCAAGCAGCACCAGTAATGGATATTTTCTGTTTTTGTTGGCAGGCGCATCATATGATGCCGGCGTTACAATAGTAATTTGCCTTGTGGTATTTAATTTTTGCGACTGAATTTCTTCGTTCGTCTTTTTCTGGGCAAAAAGCGAAGAGGTAAAAAGTAATAAAAGTAGTAGTTTTTTGATGTTCATTGCTTTACGGTTTGTTGATAGAAACGTGAAGCAAGGTAACAATTATTTGCGTTTGTAGAGTAACGGCAATATTAAAAAAGAGAGTGCTCCCAGGAATACAAGCATGCCTGTCTGCGATGCCCATGTAAGCCATCCAAAGGCAGTTCCTGCAGCTTTTGGTACTGCATACAACCCTAATACCCCGGCAAGTGCAGCAGGATATACGCCAAAACCACCGTTGCTAAAGGTAATAGCAAGGCTGCCTATCACAAAACCTACACATACTACACCAAAGCTAAGGCCTGCAGTTTGCGGAAGCGCAAATATGGTAATGTAAAACATTAGCACATAGCTAAACCATATGTATAGTGATAACAATAAAAAAGGCCACTTATTTGGCATTTTAGCTACACTCAAAACACCTTCCATAAGACCGGATATTTTTTGTTTTAGCTTTAAAAGCCATTTGTTTTTGCTGTACATATAAAACAGTATGGCACCTCCCATAAGTACAACGCAGCAAATGCCATATATAATAAGGTTTTGGTAGGGTATATTTTCGTTCAGGTAGTCTTTAAGTGTGCCAAACTGAAGTAATATTGTTCCGCCTACGCAAAACAGCAGCAAAAAAAGATCTACCACGCGTTCGCTTATAATAGTGCCAAATGCTTTGTCAAAAGGCACATTGCTGTAGCGTTTTAATACAAGCGCACGGCTTACCTCGCCACTGCGTGGCACCGTCATATTCATTAAGTACGTAATGCATACAGCACTAAATTTTACCATAAACGGGCTTGTATAGCCAACATGTGCCAGTGTGTATTTCCATCGGTATGCACGGGCAATGTGGCCTGTTAAGCCTACAAATAGCGACAGGTATATGTAGTTGTAATTGGCATTTTTAAAATAGCCTTTTATTTCGTCAAGCTGTGCCGGCGTAAACTGGTTGTAAGTATATATAATTAAAAAAACTCCCACGGCAAGTGGGAGTATTATACTTAAAATTTTACTTAATTTTTTGTTCAAACCTAGGTAAGTGTATTGTTTAGTTCGTTAGGAAAAACAAGCGACGGCTTAAAAGATTTAGCTTCTTCAAAATCAAGTATACCATAGGATATAATAATTATGATGTCGCCCTTTTGTACCTTTCGTGCAGCCGGCCCATTTAGGGTAATGTCTCCGCTGTTCCTGTTTCCTTTAATAGCATAAGTTTCTAATCGTTCACCATTATTAATGTTTACGATAGCTACTTTTTCACCTTCAATAATATTGGCTGCTTCCATTAGTACTTCGTCTATGGTAATACTGCCTATGTAATTTAAATCAGCTCCAGTCACCGTAACGCGATGAATCTTGGACTTTACAACTTCAATTTGCATGGCGCAAAGGTAATCAATTTAATGAAATATTGTCAATTAACCTAACATTGCTTAAAAAAATCGCAATAAAAGCCCTGTATTTCTTGTTTTCCTTAATAACAGCGGGCACTAAATTGTCTTCAGCCGCTATTTCAAAGTAGTCCATAGAAAACTCAGGATGTGTTTTAAAGGCATTGTCAACGTATGTTTTAACATCGTTAATACTTTCTGTTGCAAATTTTTCGCGGGCTTCACTCAGTATTTTGTATACCAGGGCAGCTTTTGTTTTATCATCTTCAGATAGTCGCTGATTGCGTGAACTCATTGCGAGTCCGCTTGGTTCACGGCTAATAGCACAGCCAATAACGTCTACCGGCATGTTTTCTTTCTCAACCATCTTTTTTACGATCTGCAATTGCTGAAAGTCTTTTTCGCCAAAGTAGGCACGGGTAGGGGTAACGATCTCAAAAAGTTTTTTTACGATAGTGCCTACACCATCAAAATGGCCGGGGCGGTGGCTGCCTTCCATCTGGTGCTCCAGTCCGTCGAACGAAAAGTGCCCTGATATGGTGTTGCCATCATACATTTCATCTACCGAAGGTGCAAAAACAATAATTTTATCGCTTACGGTTTTAATTTTTTCAACGTCAGCCTCCAGTGTACGGGGGTACTTATCAAGGTCTTCGGGGTTATTAAACTGTGTAGGATTTACAAAAATGCTTATAACTGTAACATCGTTTTCTTTAAACGATTGTTTAAGCAGAGAGAGGTGTCCTGCGTGCAAAGCACCCATTGTGGGCACAAAACCTATTGAAGATTTGCGGCTTACGTATGAAGATAACTGCGAGGTTAAACCTGCTTTATTATTGAAAATGAGCATCAATTATAGATTAAATATCAGGGCAAAATTAATATAATAGTTACATAATGCGCAAAATTGTTTAATTTTGCATGTTTTTACACCAACAACTAATACAAGTTTTGAACATGGAGGATAAGAGGATATTATATGTATCATCTGAAGTAGTGCCCTATCTGGCTGAGAATGAAGTGTCTTTAATGTCATACGATGTGCCGAAAATGATTAATGACCAAGGTGGGCAGATAAGAATTTTTATGCCCAGATATGGAAATATTAATGAAAGAAGGCATCAGCTTCACGAGGTAATTCGCTTATCGGGAATGAATTTGGTAGTTAATGATATGGATATGCCCCTGATTATTAAAGTGGCTTCTATACCAAAAGAAAGAATTCAGGTATACTTTATTGACAACGACGAATACTTTAAGCGAAAAGCAACTTTTTCTGACGAAGACGGTACCCTGTACCCTGATAACGACGAAAGGGCGATATTTTTCGCAAAAGGCGTTGTAGAAACCGTTAAGAAACTTAACTGGGTTCCGGATATTATACACGTTCACGGATGGCTTGCAGGAATGCTGCCGGTATATATGAAACATTACTATAAAGATGAAGCATTGTTTGCCGATACTAAAATAGTTACATCTGTATACAACCAGGGATTTGAAGGTACACTTGATAATGACATGCTTAAAAAAGTATTGTTTGATAATGTGCCTAAAGATGATGTGGCGATGCTTGATGTGCCTAATTATGAGAATATAATGAAGGCGTCAATTGCTCATTCTGATGCTGTTATCATTGCTTCAGAAAACCTTTCAGACTCATTGGTTAAATTTGTAGAAGCCTCAGGAAAACCTTTCCTTCCGTTCGTAGGTAAAGATAAATTTGCAGAGGCGTATACTAATTTCTATAGAAATCAGGTTTTATAGTAAATCTAACAACATACTAATGACGAACAGTTCATTTTACACAAAGTTTATTTTAGCGTTAAGCGCAATAATTCTTATATCATGCGATAAAGATTTTAACCAGTTAGAATCTGATATTATTGATGATGATATTCATAGTGATCTTATAAAGCAGGAAGTAGCCGTTGTAGCTCATGACAGGCCTATTGGTAATGTGCAGTCTAATAACGAAACATTAAACCAGCTTGGGGTGTATGATAATCCCGTATTTGGTAAAACAGTTTCAAACTTTGTTACACAAATAAAATTTGCTGATAGACAAGAGAATCCAACCCTTTTTGAACCGGTTGTTGATACTGTTTATTTATATGTGCCTTATTACAGCACAGCAAAAAGTACGGCGACAGTTTCAGGAGAAACATCTACCACTTACGAACTTGATTCAATTTACGGTGCTCAGGATGCGGCGTTTAATTTAGAGGTATATGAAAATGGATATTACCTTCGTGATGCCGATCCGGCAGCTGCTGATGGTGTTCAGCGTTATTTCTCCGGAGACAGGGCTATGGTTGAAAGCCTTAAAGTGGGCAGTAAGCTGAATAACAGTAGTGATGTTACTGAAAATGCACAATTTAAATTTAGCCCGGCGGAAATTGTACGCTCTTTAAAAAGAACAGATGGAACGCTAAAAACACTTGAACGTAAGGCACCGGGTATTTATCTTAATCTTGATAAAACGGTTATTCAGCAGAAAATATTTAACACAGCTTCTGCAAACCTTTTAAATAATAACGTGTTTTCAAATTACTTTAGAGGTTTATATTTTAAAGTAGAGCAAACAGGTAAGGGCGTTATGACCATGCCACAATTCCAAAAAGGTGTAATTACTATAAAATACAGAGATTATCCTATCACTACCGATAGCAAAGGCAATGTAATTGCTGATAAGACTAAAGACAAAGAAGTTAAAACATTATCATTTGACCTTGCAGGTAACAGGATTAACTTTTTTGATACTACCTACGACCCTACCTATGTAACTGCAATAAATACAACTTCTGCCAGCCCTAATGGAGATGAGCGCCTTTATGTTAAAGGAGGTTCAGGTTCTATGGCTGTAATAGATATTGATAATGCAACAATTGCAGGACTTAAAGCACAAAAAAACCTGCTTATAAACGAAGCAAACCTTGTATTTTATGTAGATGATAATACTACAAATGGTATGGGTAAAACTGTAGCAGGTGATCAGGCTATTGAGCCTTTTAGATTATATTTATATGACCTGAAGAACAACCAGCCTATTTACGATTATTATACTGATGCATCTTCAAGTGCATCATTCCCAAAATATAACAAGGCTGCTCTTGATGGTATAAGTGATAAAACACTTACAAAGCGTGGTACGAGATATAAAATACGTCTTACCAATTACATAAGCCAGATTGTTAGGGGAGATTCATTGAATGTTAAGCTTGGCCTTGTAGTTACAGAAAATATAAATCTTACTACAAGCAACAAGTTACAAACTCCGTATAACGAAGGAGATATAGAGGTTAAATGGACGCCAACCGGATCTGTACTGCACCCTTTTGGAACAGTGCTTCACGGAAGTAATGCTGCGGATGAGAAAAAACGTCTTAAATTAGAAATTTATTACACTAAACCAAACTAGTAATATATGTGTGGAATTGTAGGTTATATAGGTCACAGAGAAGCATATCCTGTAATTATAAAAGGTCTTAGAAGGCTTGAGTACAGAGGATATGACAGTGCCGGTGTTGTGCTTTATGATGGCACCGACCTTAAACTTTCTAAAACAAAAGGAAAAGTATCTGATCTTGAAGCAAGGGCAGAGAAAGAAATAACATTAAACGGGTCGATTGGTATTGGTCATACACGTTGGGCTACACATGGTGTGCCTAATGATGTTAACTCACATCCACACGTTTCTAATTCAGGTGATATTGTTATTGTTCATAACGGAATTATCGAAAATTATGAGCCGTTAAAGAAAGAACTTATAAAAAGAGGATATGTTTTTCATTCTGATACAGATACTGAGGTTTTAGTTAATCTTATAGAAGAAGTTCAGAAAAACGATAAACTTAAACTTGGTAAAGCTGTTCAGGTAGCGCTTAACCAGGTAGTAGGAGCTTATGCTATTGCTGTATTCGATAAAAAGAAGCCGAATGAAATTGTTGCCGCACGTTTAGGTAGCCCTCTGGCTATTGGTGTTGGTAAAGATGAATTCTTTGTAGCATCTGATGCTTCGCCGTTTATTGAGTATACATCTAACGCTATCTATCTTGATGATGAAGAAATGGCAATTATCAGGCTTGATAAAGCACTTAAGATACGTAAAATCAAAGATGACTCATTAGTAGATCCGTATATTCAGGAATTGCAAATGAATCTTGAGCAGATAGAAAAAGGCGGTTACGACCACTTTATGCTTAAAGAGATTTACGAACAGCCAAGCGTTATTAAAGATACTTACCGAGGAAGGCTTCACGCTAACGAGGGCATCATTAGAATGGCCGGTATTGAAGATAACCTTCAGAAGTTTATCAATGCCGACAGGATACTTATAATTGCTTGTGGTACATCATGGCATGCAGGCCTTGTAGCAGAATATATATTTGAAGAATTTGCACGTATACCTGTAGAGGTAGAGTATGCATCTGAATTCAGGTACAGAAATCCTATTATCAGGCCTAACGATGTAGTTATCGCTATATCCCAGTCCGGTGAAACTGCCGATACTCTTGCAGCTATCAAGCTTGCAAAAGAAAACGGTGCATTTGTATTTGGTGTTTGTAACGTTGTAGGGTCGTCTATTTCGAGAGAAACGCATGCAGGTGCTTACACGCATGCAGGCCCTGAAATTGGTGTTGCTTCTACAAAAGCATTTACAACACAAATTACGGTGCTTACACTTATTGCGCTTCGTTTGGCTCAGGCTAAGGGAACCATGAATAACTCGGATTTCCACAGGTACCTTCAGGAGCTGGAGCTTATTCCTGAGAAAGTGGCAGAAGCGTTAGAAACGAATGATGTTGCCCAACAGATAGCTGCCGTTTATAAAGATGTTCCAAATGCACTTTACCTGGGCAGGGGATACAATTTCCCTGTAGCACTGGAAGGCGCATTAAAACTAAAAGAGATATCATACATTCACGCAGAAGGCTACCCTGCTGCCGAAATGAAACATGGGCCTATCGCGCTTATTGATGAGCAGATGCCGGTTTTCATTATCGCGCCGCAACAGGAGCATTATGACAAGATTGTAAGTAACATACAGGAGATAAAATCAAGGAGCGGAAAAATTATCGCTGTTGTAACCAAAGGAGATACACAGGTAAAAGCACTGGCTGACCACGTTATCGAAATTCCGGCTACATCAGATGCTTTATCGCCGCTGCTTACTACAATTCCGTTACAATTATTATCGTATCATATTGCGGTATTAAGGGAGTGTAATGTAGATCAGCCAAGAAATCTTGCAAAATCGGTTACTGTAGAGTAATCTGTTTTTAGATAAAATTTTAAAAGCCGTTAAGAATTTCTTAACGGCTTTTTTTGTTTGGGTATAATTCCTACGTTTACACCCGCTAACTACTAATTTTTACAATGAAAAATATATTCTTTATTACTATCCTTTTTATTTCGCTTGTGTCTTTTGGTCAGAACAAATTTATTGAAGTAGAAGTGACTGATACAATTTCCTTACAGCCACTCAGGTTTCAGTGTAATTTGTATTTAGACACCTATAGCTACGATGATGTAGTTGTTGAAGTTGAGCCTGTATCTATAGATGGTGCTGCTGACGCTACGCCTGCCGAAGCCGTTGTTGCCGAAGATAATTACGATGCTTATGATCCGTTGGCGGCAGAGGAAAAAGCGAAGAACAAGCTTCAGATGTTCAAAATGCTGTTGGAGTCGAATAAATTTAGAGTGGAACCACTGAATGAATCAAAAACTAAATTTTCAGAAAGAAGAGGTTCTACAACATATGGTTATACTATTATTGTAAGCAGTGATCAGGAATTGCAAAGGCTCAGAAACCTTGTGGCCAACCGTGTAGATGTAACAGCTTCTGTGGTAGTGCTGGAATATGCAGATGAGTTAAAAGCAGAAGAACAACTTATTAAAAAGCTTATAAATAAGGCTAAGGTAAGGGCAACAGCAATAGGTGCAAACTCGGGTTTAAAAGTTGGAAAAATACTTGAGGTAAAGGAGGGGAAAAGAAGCAGTGAGATAAGTGTGTCAGAGTTGTATACCCAGATATTAAAAATGGGGAACTATGGGCAGGAGAATAACGACTTGGGCGGAAGCATCACTAAAACTTTTGTGGTAAAATTTGCAGCAGAGTAATTAGAATTAAATAAAAAACGAATTTCATGAAAAATTTTATAGGTGTTATTGTTGCAGGTGCTGCATTTTTTGGTTGTCAGCAAAATAAAAATGAAAGTAACAATACCGATGCTGTTGTAGCTAAAGATTCTGTAATCACTATTGCTAAAAGTGAAAACCCAGGTGCTAAAGATAATTCGCTAAACACGGCTTACACATCGGTAGCTTTGCGTTTTATAAATGGCTATGTTGAAGATTGCAATAAAATGAATGAATCAAAAGGTGTTGTGGAGTGGGTTACTGCAAGCCCCGATGCTACGGCTAATTTGAAACACGAACTGAAAGCCCTGGTTGATAAATCGTATGAAGAAGATCCTGAAATGGGCCTGGATGCCGACCCGATATTTGATGCACAGGATTATCCGGATGCGGGGTTTGAAGTTGTATCGACAGATGAGAAAACCGGCTATGTTGTAGTGAAGGGGATAAACTGGAAAGAATTTACCCTTACTATGAAACTTGTTAATGAAAACGGCAAGTGGCTGGTAGATGGTTGTGGTGTAATTAATATTCCTGTAGATAAACGAAGAAAGGTGTAAGGGCAGGATATTAATTACGGAGGCCTAAATGCAGATAAGTAAATTAATTTGGCAAAATTGAGTATGTAAGAATAACAATTGACGCGCTGAATTTTAAAAAACCTGTTTTTTATTGAAAAAAATGCAATTTGGGTCTTGCATAATTCACAGATAAAAAACTATCTTTGCACTCGGAAAAAATAGGTTTTTTCGCAAAACGTAAATAGCTGTTTAATAAATACATAAGCAATGTCTAAAGTAATAGGAAAAGTTGCACAGATCATCGGACCGGTAGTAGACGTGGTGTTTAACACCCAAAACGCTGAGCTTCCTAAGATCTATGATTCATTAGAGATCACTAAAAAAGATGGTACAAAGTTAATCCTTGAAGTACAGTCTCACGTAGGTGAAGACACTGTTCGTACTATCTCAATGGACTCGACTGACGGTATGAGCAGAGGCCAGGAAGTTATTGGTACAGGTGCTCCTATCCAAATGCCAATCGGCGCTGACGTTTACGGACGTTTGTTTAATGTTATTGGAGATGCTATTGACGGCCTTGGCGATTTGCCTAAAGAGGGTGCTAATGGTTTACCAATTCACCGTCTGGCTCCTAAATTTGAAGAACTTTCAACTTCATCAGAAGTTTTATTCACAGGTATCAAAGTAATCGACCTTATCGAGCCTTATGCAAAAGGTGGTAAAATTGGATTATTTGGTGGTGCAGGTGTTGGTAAAACAGTATTGATCCAGGAGTTGATCAACAATATTGCAAAAGGTCACGGTGGTCTTTCTGTATTCGCAGGAGTAGGTGAAAGAACACGTGAAGGAAATGACCTTCTTCGTGAGATGCTTGAATCAGGTATCATCAAGTATGGTGATGAGTTCATGCATTCTATGGAGAATGGTGGTTGGGACCTTTCTAAAGTAGACAAACCAGGTATGAGGGCGTCTAAAGCTACATTCGTATTCGGTCAGATGAATGAGCCACCTGGAGCACGTGCACGTGTTGCGCTTTCAGGACTTACAATCGCTGAGTACTTCCGTGACGGAGCTGGAGAAGGACAAGGAAAAGACGTACTTTTCTTCGTTGATAACATCTTCCGTTTCACACAGGCAGGTTCTGAGGTGTCTGCACTTCTTGGACGTATGCCATCTGCAGTAGGTTACCAGCCTACACTAGCAACTGAAATGGGTGCTATGCAGGAGCGTATTACATCGACTAAAAAAGGTTCTATTACATCTGTACAGGCGGTTTACGTTCCTGCGGATGACTTAACTGACCCGGCACCGGCTACAACCTTTGCCCACCTTGATGCTACTACCGTACTTTCTCGTAAAATTGCTGAGCTTGGTATTTACCCTGCGGTTGACCCATTGGATTCAACTTCAAGGATACTTACACCACAAATTCTTGGTGATGAGCATTACAACTGTACTCAGAGAGTTAAAGAGATCCTTCAGAAATACAAACAACTTCAGGATATTATCGCGATCCTTGGTCTTGAGGAGTTAAGCGAGGAAGATAAATTAGCAGTATCACGCGCTCGTCGTGTTCAGCGTTTCCTTTCTCAGCCGTTCCACGTTGCTGAGCAGTTTACAGGTATCCCTGGGGTACTTGTAGATATCAAAGACACTATCAAAGGATTCAACATGATCATTGACGGTGAACTTGACCACCTTCCGGAAGCAGCCTTCAACCTTAAAGGTACTATTGAAGAAGCTATCGAGGCAGGACAGAAAATGTTAGCTGAAGCGTAATTGGTTGATGGTTGATAGTTGATGGTTGCCTGAAGCTTCCGACAACCGACAGCCGACAACTAAAATAACTATAAGATATGTTATTATTAGAAATAGTATCTCCGGAAGGCCATTTGTTTAAAGGGGGCGTTACATCGGTAACGGTTCCGGGTGTAGATGGCGAATTCCAGATGTTGAATAACCACGCTAATATTGTTTCAATATTAACAGAAGGCAACATTAAGATCGCAGTGCCTGATTTTAAAACAAACACCGAATTTTCGGCTAAGTTTTTAAAGTCAGACAAAGACCAGAAATTCCTTTTGCCAATAACATCAGGTACACTGGAGCTTAAAGACAACAGAATTATTATCCTGGTAGGTTAATCCCTCCAAGAAATATAAAGTAAAAGCCCTACGCAATGCGTGGGGCTTTTTTATTGTAGGATCAGGTGTTTTTACGTGGTTTTTGCATAAAGTATGTTGCTATCTTTGAAAGAATCTTTGATTCAGATTTGACAACTATGACCAATAAAAGTAAACTTGATATTTTAGGAATGCTAAAATGAAATTCTATAAAAGTTATA
>Ga0247782_1000659_pt1 | contig 11511 bp, 4 predicted proteins | sample UWRJL019104C5_FD_179928 | JGI IMG/M metagenome (GOLD analysis project Ga0247782, IMG submission 179928) | Plant litter microbial communities from Arlington Agricultural Research Station in Wisconsin, United States - UWRJ-L019-104C-5 | ecosystem: Environmental > Terrestrial > Plant litter >...
TTTTTATTTTTTTTTTTTTTTTTTTTTATATTTTATTTGCTATATGTTTGCTAAAAATGCTTACTTATAACTAGTTTATTTTAAAGTATTAGTTTAATAAAAAGCTTTAGTAAGACTATAGCAACTATTTTATTAAAAATTTTAAAAACTTGCTTGCTAATAGTAATAAAAAAGTATATATAGCAGGGTACGCTTTATGCTTGCAATATATAAGCAAAATATATAAAAACCTTTGCTTATATTATATATTTTTTTAATTATTATGCTTATTATATAGTAGTAGTATTATTAGCAAGCGTTTGCTAATTATTAAGTTTTTTTTTATTAGCTTATTTTTTTATAAAATTTTTTTTTTTTAAAAGTGCTTCTTAAGTTATTAAAGCTTATTAGCGCTAGCTTTAAAAACTAGCTAAAAGCTATGTTTAATAATTAAAAAACAAAAATATTGCTTTTATTTGCTATAATATTGCTATATTTAGTTAGTACTACTATACTTTTTAAAAAGCTTGCTTTATATTTTATGCTTATATAAAAAAAAACGTTTTTTTGTTAAAGCTACTTAAAATAAGCATTTTTTTATTATTTAGTATAAAATATAAAGTATATAACGCTTATTTTTAATTAAGCTTAATTTTTTAGTTGTATGTATGCTGCGCTAACTTTTTGCTAAACGTTTACTAGCTAATTATTGTTTTAAAATATTTTTAAAAATGTTTTTATTAATTATGCTAACGTTTACTGCTAACTTGTTAAAGCTTTGCTTTTTTATAAAAATAATTTTGCTTTATATACTTATTTAAATAATTTTTTTATTTTATATTTATTTGCTTTTAAGCAACTAGTTTGCGCTTTTTAAATAATATTATATTGTAAAAAATTTAATACTTTATTAATAAAAACTTTTTTTATATTAATAATTAAGCTTATAATAAGCATAATAAACATTTATATAAAAGTTATTACAATATTTTTTTTAATTTTACTTTTTATAATGTTGCTAGCACTTTTTACTAGTTTTAATAGCTAAATAATAAAGCATAGTTTATTTATAACTAAATATTTAAGTTTAAGTTTTAATTAAAATTTTGCTTAACGCTTAGGTTTATTATTATAGTTTTTTAGTTTTATTATATTTATACTAACTATTTAGCAGCTATTTTGCTTACTTTTTAGTTTTATATTTTTTAGTTTGCAACTAGCTATAATAACTATTATTATTTTGTTTTTTTTTACTATTACTATTTGCTTACTAACTTTTTATTATGCTAGTTTTTTTTTAGTTTTTTACTAATATAATTACTTATTTATTAAGTAAATAATATTTTTATAGCAAGTAATTATAGCTTTTTTTTATTATAATATTATTAAATTATTTTATTTAAAATATAACTTTTTTATTAGTTTGGCTATAGTGTATATATATATAGTAAAACAATTAAAAAGCAATGCAATAATAATATATTTAATTTGTCTATTTATCTATCTTTAAAGTAAGAAACTATAAGAGGCAGAAATTATAAGAAAACTTTGCTTAACTGTGCAAGCATGTTTTATGCTTGCACAGTCTTAATAAAACATATTATGTATAATAATATATATATAATAACCTAGTATTAAATACTAGCTATGCAAGCTATACTTACTTATACTATCTTAGTACAAATAAGTATAGTTATATTTATATAACTAGTATTTTAACACTAAAAGTTCTTTTTGTTATTATTTATTAATTAAATAATTAGTTAAAAAAAAAGGTATTATATAATAAAAACATGTCCTTGTTATATAATAGTTTAAATAGTAAATAAAAAAAAAAGAACTAAAAGGTTTAAACAGGTTATGTTCTTTTTATTAATAAATATAAAAGGAAGGGGTATAATAATTAGTACGGTTAAGATGTTATATAATAAAAGTGATTAATTGATCTAAGGAGGAGAGGTTTGTAGGACGTCTCTCTGCTAACTACTTATGTAAGCGTATAAAATGACTAAGCTATGCATAACTAAGCAAGAGTAGAGCAATAAGGTAAGCAAATGTGTGAGGTAAGCAAGTATAAAGTGTAATATAATAATTGCTGCCGCCAAAAAAAAAATTTGTCTTGATTTTAATTAAAAAAGCTTTGGGCTTGATATTATAAAGATATCTTTTTTTTCTTAATGCTGCTGGCTATTTTTTAGCTTTATTATCTTAGTATTTAATATATTTACTTTGTTTTTAAGGTTTTAGATAGCTTGCTTTATTTGACTTATTTGCTTTTTAATGTTTTTTTTAGCAAATATTTATTATTAGATTTTTTTGTTACGCTTAGCGGCTTTATTAACCAGATATTTAAGGTCTTTTTTTTTAATATTTTAATGGTTTTTTATATATTTTTTAGCTACCTTTTTATAAGCTTTTTTAATTATAATGTTTTGTAAAAGGTTTTATAAAAATTTAGCATAAAAAAATGTTTTTTTTATAATATTAATTATATAATTTTTAATAGGTTTATTAAACGTTGCTTGCTTAATTATATATTTTGTTTTTATATTAGTATAATTATAAATGTAGGATGTAAAAAAAGAAAAAAATTAAATTAAGAAGTTTTAATTAATTTTGTTTAAGATGTTTATTGTTTAGTTTATATTTTAAGATATTTTTTAGACCTTGTAGTATGTTATAGCACTTAGTTTTTTAGTAGTATTATTAATATTTAAAGTAAAGTATTTATTAAATTTTTATAGAAAAAATGTTTTAAAAAATAAAGTAGACTTTAAATTATTACTTAAGGTTAGTTTTGGTTAGATTTATACTTGTTATTTTTTGTTTGCTACTTATATTATTAGTTAAACGCTTTTATAAGACATTTTGTGTTTATTTGCATACTATTGCTAGCAAAATAGTATAGTTTTTTATTAAAGATTAAATAAGATTTAGTTTAGTTTTATAGTAAATATTATTTTTATAATAGTAAAAAGCAGTGTGCTTAGGCTATAAATTATATTTTTTGCTATGCATAAAGTATGTAAAGCTTTTTTTTTAAAAAGTAAGATGTTTATTTAAGCGCTATCTTTTTAATTTTAATTAAATTTTTAATTAGCTACTTGTTATAAAATGTTATATATTTTTTTTTATAAAATGTTGTTTGCTTGTTTTTTATATAGTTAATATGTTTTAAGGTGTTTTATTATTTAGTTAATATTTGTTTATAATAACAAACTAATGTTTTTTATTACTTTGGTTTAGTACTTCTTTATTATAGTAATGTTATTATATTTATATTTATTATAGTTATATATATTGTTTGCTAGTATTATTTTTTTAAAAGCTATTGCTATTATTTTTTAAGTATATATGTTATTATAATCTTTTGCTTTAGCAGCACGTTAATTATATATTTTGCGCTAGTATTTTTATATTATAAGCTTTACTAATATATTATATTTTTATAAGAACATTAAGTTAAGAAATTTTTTTAATGCGTTTGCTATAATATCTTTGGTTTTAAAAAATGTTTATAAAAAGGTATTGTTTAAAAAGATAATGTTTTTTTTGCATATATATAGAGAATATTGTTTGTTAAGATGTTTTTTAAAAAAATATATTTTTAAGAAAAGATGTAGTTTGTAAAGTTTTTATTTAATAGGATGTTTTTTAATTAAAAGCTGTTGTTTAAAAAGATGTTTTTAGTAGGATGTCTTGTAATAAGAAGATGTCTTACTTATAAAAAAGTATTTTGCAAAATAATGTTTTGCGATAAGAAAATGTTTTAAAAAAGTGTTTTGCAAAACAATATTTTTAGCAAGATGTTTTGCAACTAAAAAATATTTTGCTTGCAAAAAAGTATTTTACAAAATAATGTTTTATAAAAAATATTTTATAATAAGGTATTTTAAATAAAGATAATATATTATAAAAAGTGTGCTGTGCAATAATATTAATTATATTAATTATATAGTTAGGTAGTTTAAAGTTATACTTTTATATTAGTGTTTAGTATAATGTTTACTAATTTTTATTTGTTAGTTAGTAATTGTTTTAAGAGGTTAATTAGTATATTAAGTATGTTTTTTATTTTAAGCTTAAGTTTTTTAAGTATAAGCTTGTTAGTTTTATTAAAGTTGTGTACTAGTTTTAATATATTTTGCATTAAAATGTTTTTTAAATACTAATTATTATGTACTACTAAGTATTTTTTTTATTTTATTAAGTATTAAAGCTTTAAATGTTTTTTAATTTTAATAATATGTTTTTAAAGTAGTTGTTTTATTTTATATAACTTTTATTTTTTATTATTATTATTAATAAAAATTTGTTTTAAAATAAGTTTTTGTTTTTTAAATAAGTTTTAACTTTTTAATGCTAGGTATAATTATATAACTAATATTACTTTATATATATTTTAATATTTAAAAAAGTTTAATTTATATATAAGGTTTTTTATATGTTGTATTACTATAAGTAGTCTAACTTTTTGTTAAAACTATTTTTAAAAAAGTTTTTTTAGTAAATAATATTTTTTATATAATTTAAAGTAGACTTTGTTACTAATATTATATTTAACTTATGTATGCTTTTTATTATATTATATTTTTATGTTTATAGTAGCAAAATTTATTATAATTTAAGCTTTTTTTTAATATATAGTTTTTTATAGTTTATAGTTAACTAAATTTTATAGCACTTTAAGTATAATAATAAGGTTAGCAGGTTTAAAGCTTAATATAATTTTGTTTAAAGATTTTTTTAAAGTATAGTATTAATTATTATTAAAAGTATGTTAAAGTAGTATAATTATAAATGCTTATAAGATATTAAAGTTAAAATAGTAATATTATATAGCAATTTTAACATTTTAGTTTTTTTTTTTTAACTATTTATTAGTTTATAAATAATATGCTATAGATGCTACTATTATTATACTTATTTTAGTAAAAAATGTTTGCTATAGTTTTAATATAAATTTTAAATTATAATTTAATATTAATTTTTTAAATATGCTTTATTTGCATAGTAAAAGTATTTTTGCTAAAATTATGCTTTAGTTTGCTATAATATAGTTTATATATTTTAATATTAAAATAGTTTTTTTGCTAAACTTATAGGTAACTATAAGTAAGGCGTTAAAAAAGTTATGCTTTAATAAATGCTATAGTATTTTAATTATTAAGATTATTAGCATTTTAATAATAAAGTTTATTATAATTATATAATAAAGTAAGCTTGTTATTAGTATAAGTTGTAGTAACTTAAGCAGCTTTGCGCAAAATGTTTTATTAGTAATATATTTAAGGTAGTAATTTATATAGCTTTATATTTATTATAAAAGTCTTAAAAAACTAAAACTGCTAAGGTTATTATATATTTTTTTATAACTAAAGTAATATTTATTGTTATATATAATTGCTAAAAGCTTTTAAATATATAGTTTAAGTATTATAAAACGTTTAAAGCTTTTATAAAGTTTATAATAAAGTAAGCTAGTATTGTTTATAAAAAATTAAAAACTTTTAAACTTTTTATTGTTTTTTAATATATTAAAAATTTATTTAGTTTAAGGGTTGTTTATATAAGCTTAAAGTAGTTTATTTTTAAAGTTTTAAAAAATATATGCTTTATATAAAATAAATATAAAGTAGTTTAAAAAGTTGTCTAGTTTACTTTTTACTTAATTATTTTTTTTATTTTGTTTTTTATATTAAGCATTATAAGTAGTTATAATAATATATTTAGTATAAAGTTAACTTTGCTTAATATATAATAAATATTTAGTTTGTATTGCTTAAAGTATATAAAAGCTTAAACAAGCTTAAGGTTTATTTTAATAATATTTTTAGTTATTATGTTTTTTTAGCTTATAATTTTTTTTATAGCTTTATAATTTGTTAGCACTATTATAAAATATTTTAATAATTATATTTATAGCTTTAATTGCTTATATGCTTATATAAAACATAAAACTTTAAGTTTTATAGTATAATATTTTTTTTTTGCAACAGTAAAAACTTTATTAAAATATATAATAAGCTATATTTTTTTAATTAGTAGTAGTTTTTTTATTTAAATTTTGTTAAGGTAAAATATTATTATGCTATATTTTTGTTTTTTAAAGGCGTTAATTTTAAAAAAAACTTGTTTATTAAAGTTTTAGTGCATAAGGTTAGCTTTTTTAATAAGATTTTGCTAAATAATTTTAAAGCTTTTGAATTTAGCTTTAAATAAAATAAATTGCTTACATAATATTTATTTTTTATAATTTATAATATTATTTGTTAAAAGTTTTTTAGTAGCTTTTTTTTTAGTAAGCATGCTTATTTTTTTATTTTGCAATAGTAATACTTTTTATTAGTACTAAAAAATATATTTTTATAGCTAAGTTATAAAGCTTATATATGTTTTAAGGTTGTTAAAGTTGTTTAGTATTTTAATTTTAAAAAAAGCTTTTGTTTAATACTTTGTTAATAATATGCTAAATTTATTTACTTTTAGTTTTAATAATTTAACTATAGTATAAGCATAAAACAATTTAAATAGTAATAGTATAAGTTTAATATTTTAAAACAAAAATAATATTTGTTTTAAGTAGTTAGTATACTATTTTAAGATATTATTAAAAATAACTATATTATTTATATAAGCTTTATAAAATAATTTAAATAAACAAAGCTTATTGTTTATAAAATGTTAAGCGTATATAAGACTGTTTTTAAATTTTATAAAAGCAACACTTAAAACTTTAAGACTTTTAGGTAATATTATAACTATTTTGTTTTTATGTTTAAAATAAATAAGTAGCTAATAAAAAAATATAGCTGCGTTAAAAACTATAATATATGTTTTGCTAATAAGATTAGCTATAATGTTTTTTTAGCAAAGCATTAAATAAATATTAAGCACTATAATATTGTTTAGACCTTAAAGGTTTATAATAACTTATTTTTTTTTTTTGCTTTTAACTATGCACTATGTAATAAAAACTAGTAATTTAAAAAGGGTTAGCTTTTTTATTTATATAAGCTTTTTTTGTTTATATAAATTATTAAAAGTATTATTTAATATTTGCTTATTTTTAAGTTTAAGTTTATATAGCTTTATTTTTTGTTTTTAATTTTGCTATCTTAATATAAAATTAACGCGCAATTTTTTTTTTTTTAGCATTAGTATAATGCTTTTTAAAGTTTATATGTTATATTTTTTAAAAATGTTAACAAATATTTTTATAAACAATTATTTTTTGTTTAAAATATATATGCTATGTTTTATAAGTTAAAATAGTATGTGTTTAATTTTAGTTAGTTTTTTTAATATATTTTACGCAATAAAAAGGTTTTTTAAAATTAACATATTAGTTATAGCTAGCGTTAACTAAGTATTATAAATATTTGTTAGCTTGCTAGTAAAAAACTTTTTAGTTGTGCTAGTAAAGTTAAATTTGCTTGTTTTTAAATACTTTTATAAAGTAGTGTATATTATATTTATTTATATTTAGTTAACTTATATAATGCTATTAATATTTATGTTATAAATTATACTTAAATATTTATTATGTTATATTTGCTAAAGTAAGTCTATTATAATAGTATAAACAATAGTAAGAGCAGATTTTATATTTATAATAGTACTATATGTCCTAAGCATTAATTTTTTAAAAATAAACTGTTTAAGTTTGCTATAATAAATATTATTTAGTAGGGCTATATAGTTTACTAAAAGTAGTATTATAATGCTAGCTAAAACGGTTAAAATATAGTTTATAATTACTTTATATATAATAAGTTAATATTTATAACAAATAATAATAAGTACTTTAATATTGTTAGCAGATTTAATAAATATATATTGTTATAGTATATATATAACTACTTAGTGCTTATAAAACTATAAAGTTTTTAATAATATATTTAGTTTTAAGTTATTATATATTTATGCTATAATTGTTATTATAATGTTTTATAGTTGTTTATAGCATAATAATTTTAGTATTAAGATGTTAAAAATAGCTTTATGCGTTAGTTATACTAAGCTTTTTATTTTTTTATAAGCAAAAGTATATTTGCCTTTTATAATATATAATATATTTTGTTGCGTTAAAAAAATTGTTTATTAACTATAATTTTTAATGCTTTAAAATTAGCGCAAACTAAATGTTATTTTAAAAAGTTTAAAAATTTAATATTTATTTTTATATATGTATATTTAGTGCTAGAAAATCTAAAGACATATTGTTAAAGAACTACTTTAACAATAATTATATTTTATTTTTAGTTTTAAGTAAAAAATTTTTTTTTTTAATCTTAAAAAACGTTTAGCTTAAAATTTAATATATTTTTTATAAATAGCAATTAATATAATTAAAATAGGTATAATAGTGTTAAGTATAATATATACTGTTTATTATAATATATGTTTTTTATTATGTGTTTAATATATTTATTTTTAAAAAAAAAAATGTTTTTATATTTACAGCATGTTTTTTTAGCTTTAGTTATAACTATTAGCAAAATATTTGTTATAGTAGTGTTAGCAATATAAGTAAAATGCTATTAATTGTTTACTTTTTTAATATTATATGCTTTTTTTTTTATATTTAATAATTGTTTTAAAAAAAAATAGTTATTTGCTGCTAGTTATATTTTTTTTTTAGCTTTGTCTTGCTAGTTTATAGCAATATAAGTTTTGTTTAGTTAGCTAGTAAGCTTTAAAAGATTAGGTTATACTTATTAGTTTTATTGCTTTTATTAAAAATTAATGTTGCTTTAATACGGTTTAAAATTATTTTAGCTTTTTTAATAGCTTTTATATTGTTTATATTTTTAAGCATGCTATAGGCTTTATAAACCTTGCTATAATACTTTTTAATAATTGCTATATAAAGGTTATTTTTAGCTAAAGCTTTAATAATTGCTTTTGTTGCTATTTGCTTACTAGGTAGCGTTATTGTGTTTAAAGTAGTTGTTAATGTTTTAAGCTATAATATTTTAGCTAATAATGTTTTTTAAGTCTTAAAGTATGTAAATATATTTAAGTATTAGTATGCTATTGTTTAAAGCAGTAATAAATATTAGTACTAGTTGCTAATTACTAGCAAAAAGTTTTTTATTAATACTAAGTAATATAGTTTTAAAATTAAAAGTTTGCTAATAAGCGGTAGCTTTTTTTTTTAAGTAAGTTAAAAAATTATTTAGTATTATAATAAACTTTAGTTTAATAACTAATTACTATAAAAACAAATATAATATATTATATATTTTAGCTATTTATTGTTTTTTAATGTTTTTTTTTATAGCTTTATAATATTTTGTAATTTATAAAGCTTATATGCAAACTAAGTCTTTTTTTTTTAGATGCTCTTTGCTAAAAATATTGTTATTTTTATAAAAAGCAGCAATTGCTTTTGTTATAAGCATATAAAATTATTTTTTAAGCTTTTTTAAGGCTTAATTAATGTTTGCTAAAAAAGTTTAATATAGTTTTAAGCTATATTTTTTTACCTATTATAACTAGGCGTTTTTATGCAAAAGCTATACAAAATTATGCTATATAATGTTTTTTTTAGTAAGGTTATAATAATATTTTTTAATATTGTTTTTAAATAAAAAAACGTTTTGCTAATAAGTGTTAGCTTTTATTATACTATAATCTTTTGTGCTAAATAATAGGTTTAAGTTTAGGTTAAAGTATTTTACTTGTTAAATTTTTTATTTAGCAAAATTAAACTTAAAAGCTTGCTTTTATTATTTTTTAATAATTACTTTTTGTTTATTAAAAATTACTTTAAGTGTTTTTATTATTTATAGTATAAACTATGTTAAAATGTTTGCATTTAAAGGTATAACAAGCTGTTTTCTATAGCTTTTATTATATTTAGCATTACTTATAGTAAAAAGTTGTTTAAAGTTTTATATTTATAAAGGTATAATATTGTAGTACTTTTAATGTTTTAATGCTTTAAGTATAAAACTTTGTCTTACTAAAAGTAGTAACTAGTTAAAAGGTATAATAAGAAGTGTTTTTTTTAGTTTAAATAAAAAAAGTCTTAGTTTTTCTTTTTTTTTTTTTATATTTATAGTATTAGTTAAAATATTTTTTTTGTATAAGGTTTAATAAATATAATTGTTAGCCTAGCTATATAAAAATATTAGTTTTTTATTAAAGCTAAACTTGTTAATTTTTTAAGCTATAAAATATAAAGGTAGTAAAGTTTTTTGTTTTTTTTTTTTTGTTTTAGGTAGCATCTTTAGTATGTTTTAAAAATATTAGACTATTGCTTATATTAGCGCTAGTTTGTTTGCAAGTATTAATGTTAGCTAAAATATTTTTAAATTATTAAAGTTATTAATAAAATATATAATGTTTTAATAAGCTAATATTTTGCATTAATTATTAAAAATAATATTATTTATAAAATAGCAAAAGCAAGTTAACAAAAGTAATAACATTAAGCAATAACTAAAGCAAGTATAATATATAAGTAATATTAAGCAGTAGTAGCAAGTACAAAATAAAGTTTAGGCTTTAAAACATTAAGTAAAAGTAGTTGCTTTTTACTTTAAAAAACTTTAAATGTTTTAAAAATGCTTATTACTTATAAAATAATATATAAATAAAAAAGATGTGTAAAAGGTTAAAAAATGCTTTTAAGAGGTTATTTTTAAAAAAAATTAGAGCTAAAAGTAAGCTAGTAAAGCAAGTAAGCAAGCTAAACAAGCAAAAATAAGCAAGCAACTAAAGTATTTAGCAACAAAGAGCAAATAAAAGTAAATTTTATAATGTTTGTTTAATATTTAGGTTTTTAAAAAAGGTTTTTAAAAAGTTTGTTTAAAGAGGTCTTTAAAAAGGTTTTTAAAGGTTAAAAATTTAATAGTATAGTAATCTTTTTGTTTGCGTAAAATTATACGCAGCTAGCACTAATTGCTAGCTATTATAAATAGTACAGTTAAGATGTTATATAATAAAAGTAATTAATTGATCTAAAAAGGAGAGGTTTGTAGGACGTCTTTTTGCTAACTACCTATGTAAGCGTATAGGATGACTAAGCTATGCATAACTAAGCAAGAGTACAGCAATGAGGTAAGCAAATGTATAAGGTAAGCAAGTGTAAAGTGTGACATAATAATAATTATAGTTATATAAAAAAGGTATGTCTTGCTATATAAAAATATAGGTATAGTAGCTTATAAAAAAAAGTTATATAAAAAAAAAGCAGTTATATAAAGTAAGCTAAAAAATAATATGTTTTATATAAACAAAAAAATATTAAATAAAAAAAGGTATAAATAAGTATAAAGTTTGTGCTAAAGTGCTTATTATATATAATTAGCTAACTTAATAAAGCTATTATATAATAGTTAGCAAGTTTATAACTATTATATAAAAGTAGCTAAGCTGTAGTAATTTTTATTATATATAAGTAGGCTAATAGTAGTATAGGTAGTATATTTATTAAAACAAAATTATATATTAGTATATAAATATAATAACTATAGTATAAGTAAAAAAAAAAAGCAATTATTTATTTTAAATAATTAATTT
>Ga0247782_1000660_pt1 | contig 11473 bp, 1 predicted proteins | sample UWRJL019104C5_FD_179928 | JGI IMG/M metagenome (GOLD analysis project Ga0247782, IMG submission 179928) | Plant litter microbial communities from Arlington Agricultural Research Station in Wisconsin, United States - UWRJ-L019-104C-5 | ecosystem: Environmental > Terrestrial > Plant litter >...
ATATACTTTTAATAATATATATTAGCAAGCTATTTTAATATTATATAATAAAATATTTAATAAATATAAACTAAAATATTATATTTTATATATTATTTAAAATAATAAATTGCTAAAATAAAAGCAATTTATTAAATAAAGCTTTAATTATAAAAGTAATTAAATAAAAATTTAGCTATATAATAATATATTTTAAGTTATATAGCACTAATTTTATTTTTTAAAATTTTTTTTATATATTAGCTTTTATTATTAATATATTAAATATATTAAATAATGCAAGTAAAAAATGCTTTTTTAATATATATATAATATGTGCTTATATTAAGTATTTAAATTTTTTTTTATATAACTGTTTTAAAAAGTTAAATAGCTAATATTAAAAAGCTAAAGCTTATATAATAAATATGCTAGTAAATAAAGTATAATAATATTATTATTTTTGCAATACTTTTTAAAATTATATAAATAATAGCTTTTATAGCTATTAAAAATTAAAAGTTAATATATACTTTTTATATAACTACTTATATATTAATTAAAATATTAAACTTAATTAATATTTTATTTATTTATTATTTTGCTATTTTTTATAATTATAATAACTTAAATATTAAATAATAAAATGCTTTTATATTAAAATAATAAATAGTTTTTTTTTATAATAATAATATATAATAAAATAATATAGCTATATAATAAAATTGCTTAAATAATTATAGCTTATTTATAATTGCTTTACTATACTACTTTTAAGTTTTTTATATAATTAAATATAATTATAACTATTTTAAATAAAATTTTATTTATAATAAATTTAGTTTTATTAAAGTTATATATAATTCTTTTTTAAATATTATATTTTGCTATTATATTTTATATAAAAGCAAACTATTTATAATATTTAAATAAATTTTTATATAAGATGCGCTAGTAATTAATTTAGTAATTAAAATATATTATAAAGGCTAGTTATTATTATATAAAAGTAAAAGTTTAGTTTTTATTAATATATTTTTTATTATATAACTTTAGCAATTAGTTAGCTATATTTTTAATATTATTATATTTAAATAAAAATAATTATATAACAAAGTTAAATATATATTATATAATAGCTTGCTTTTTAAATTTAATAATTTTTTAATTATTAATAAACTTATTATATATTATTATATAACTATGTTTTTAATTAAAAAAGGTTATATATAGTATATTATAAATTTTAGCTGCGCGTTAAATACTTAGTTTTAAGTTTATATAAATTGCTTAGAGCGCAAAAATAATATTAAACTCTTTTTATAGGCCTACTATAGTAGGTAGTAAAAATATAGTAGATTAAAAGTTATGCGTACAAAGGTAAAAAAAAGTAGCAAATATGGCCATAGAATATGTTAATAAGTTTTATATTTTTAATATTAAATAAAAAAAATTTTAATAAAATTTATTTTTTAAAAAAAAACTAATACTTAAAAAATAATAACTACTATATTAATATTTTTAAAAGTTTTAAAAATTATTATAACTACTTTATAATTAGTTATTATAATTATAATTAAACTATTTATTATAATAATTATTAGCTTAAAATTTATTATTATTATTTATAATATTTATAATAAATATTATTATAAATAAAAGCTTAAAAATAAAAGCTAGCATATTAATTATTATTAAAATTATAATAATAAGTGCTAAGCTAACTTATTTAAAACTATTATTGCTTTTTAGTTTAGCTTTATATAAAGTTAACTTGCTTTTAATATATTTTAAAAATATATTAAGTAATATTATATAATTATTAAAAATTAAAATAAATTTAGTTTTATATATATAATATAAATTGCTTATTTATTATAAACTTTAAGTTATAATAATTTTTAATTTATTTTATTATTTAAATATAAAATAATATATTTATATTAATATTATTATAATTAAATAGCATACTAAATGCTTTTTTATAGCATTAGCAATATTATAAAAAAAAAAATTTTAAGTTTAATTAAATAATAATTTAAGCTAGCTTTTATAATTATTTTAATAAATTTATTAAATATATTTATACATTAAATTTAAGCATTGCTTTAAAATAATTTTAAAAAGTTATTTTAAATTCTAAATTTTTTAATAAAGTTTATAATATATTAATATATAAATATAATAAATAAATATATATTTTGCTAATAAATATAATTAATAATTATAGTATACTTATTAATATTAAATAATTTAAATAATATTAAATTAAAATAACTAATAAATAATAACTTTTAATTTAATATAATAACTATTTATTAATAAAAAAACACAAAAATATTATAAAAAAAAAACATTTTTATTATTATATTATAATATAACTTTAATAGCCAAAGCTATTTTAATAACTTAATACTAACTATTAATAATATTAAAACTTTGTTTTAAAAATAATATTTTAAAAAATATAAGCAATTTTAAAAAAATTTTAAAAATTTTATTTTTAATTAATTATAAGCTTTAGCTATAATTTTTTATATAGTTTAAGCAACTATTTAATAAGCTTTTTTATTTAAGTTTTTTTATTACTTTTTTTATTATTAATATAATAGCTTTATATACTTATTAAAAGTTTATTTATTAAGTTTTTGCTAAATAAATTTAGTTATTTTATTTTAAAAAATATAAAATTAAAGCAAGTTAAAAATAAATTTATTAAAATATATAAAAAGCTAATACAAAATTATTAGCTTAAAAAAATAAACTTAATAAATTAATTTAAAAAATATAAAAATTTAATAAAAATTATTATAATAATATTTTTAGCAATAATAGTACTTTTAGCATTTTTAATATAATTAGTTATTTTAATATTATTTTAATAATTAATATTTTAGTATGCTAATTTAAAAAAAATAAATTAAAGTAAATAATAAAAACTTTAAATATTTTAAGCTAGTTATTTTATTTAAATAAAATAGTAAATAATAAAATTATTACGTTAAATAAAAAAATAATTTATTATTTACTTTAAAAAATAATTTTTATTTTTAATATAGTATAATTATTAAATATATTGTTTTTTAATAAAAAGGTTTAAAAAACATAATTTGTATAATAATACTTTTATAAATTTTAAAATTATATTTTATATAATAATTAATAACTTTTAAACTTAAAATAAGCTAAAATTATTTTTTAAAAATATATTTACTTTTATATATAAATAATACTTTTTAGCTATTAAGCTATTTATAAGCAAGCTTTATTATTAGTAGTTAATAGTATTTATATTAAAAAAACTTAAAGTTTAAAGTTTTAAATTTAATAAATTTAAATTTACGTTATATATTTATAAATATAAGTAGCTAAGCTTAAATATATATTTATATAATATTTATATAATTAATATAATTATAATATTAAAATAAAATAAAAACTTTTAATTAAAAAAATAATTAACTATATAATTATATAAAAAGCATTTTTAGTTTTTTAAAATAACTAAAAAAGTTTTATTATTTCATTTTAATTTTAAGTTTACTTAGGTTTAAAAATAATAATATTAATATAGTATAACGTATTCTATAGGTTAATTGCACACCCAGGTTAATTGCATACTTTTTTTCCTATATAAAAAACGTTTGTGCGCAACATTATAACTTGGCCAATACTAATGCTATAACAATATAAATAGTACCAATCAATTCCTAACTAAATTAAAAGTGCAAATATAATTTTTTTTATATTTATAATATTTTTATTTAGTAGGTTGTTAAGGTCTTAAATAAATAAGGATTATTAAAAAGTCCTTAGCAAAAAAGTCCGTGCGTAAATTTATAAATCTATTAATTTTAGTCTTATAATAATAAAAAAATAACTATTAAATTAATAATAAAATAAAAAATCTAGTAGTACTTTTTTAATTTTAATTATTTTAATATTAAACAAGTTATATAATATTATAATATTTATACTATAATATAATCTTTGTTAAAATTATATAATCCTTGCTTAGCGTATTGCTTAATAACTTGCTAAATAAAAATATTATAAATATAAAAATATCATATTTAAACTCGTTATTTAGATAGAAATCCCATAGTACTATTTATATTATTATAAAATTAGTATTGGCCAAGTTATAATATTGCGCACAAATGTTTTTTGTATAAGAAAAAAAGTGTGCAATTGACCCATAGGATACATTAAATAATATAATAAAAGTATATAATATTAAATTAAATATGTATATGCTACTATTAAAGCAAAATAATATTATTAATATTATAAATAATAAGTTATAAATAAGTATATTAAAAAAAAAATTACTTAACATTATATTTTTAAATTTTATATTTATATTTATAATATTAACATTTATTTAGTTTAAAAAAAATATTTTAAGCTAAAGCAAGCATTATTATTAATATAGTAGTTAAAGTAAAACTTTATTTAAAAAGTTAATTTTAAAATTGCTAGCTACTAATTGCTAAGCAATTATAAAAACATTAATAATATAAAAAAACAATGTTATAAGTGCAGATTATATTATTATTATTAAAAAAAAGATTAGGCTAGCAAAGATATAAGTAAAAAGGTTCTATAGTACATATAGTATATTATTACCACATGCACTATGTCTTACACACTGTGCTATGATAATAATGTCCTAACAATAGTACAAATACTACAATACTATATAACTTGTTTAATACTAATATAATTATAATAAAAAAATATTACTAAATTCTTTATTTTATTAAAAAACTAATAGTTATATTTTTATTATTGTACAGTTAAAATTAATAGAGTTATAAATTTACGCACAGAATTTTTTGCTAAGATCTTTTTAATAATTCTTGTTTATTTACTACCTTAATAACCTACTAAATAAAAATGCTATAAATAGAAGAAAATCATATTTAAACTTGCTATTTAGTTAGGAATCGACTAGTACTATTTATATTATTATAGCATTAGTATTGGCCAAGTTATAATGTTACGCACAAACGTTTTTTGTATAGGAAAAAAAGTATTAAATATGGCCAGGTGTTAAATATGGCCGTAGGATACGTTATAAATAATTTTATATTTATATTTAATTTAGCATATTAGTTATAATTATACTAATTAATTATAAAGCTATAACAAAATAATTAGTTAAAAACACTTTTAATTATTTAATTTAATTAAGCTTAATATTAAACTAATAATAATAATATTTGCTTATTTATTATAGTTTAAATTAAATATTTACAATATTTTTAATTATATTAATTTAGTTTTTAAAATATTATTTTACTTTTTAATAATTTTAAATATATAAAAAGCTAATTTAAAAAATAATAATAAAAAATTATTAAAAAATATTATTAATAACTTTAAATACTTTGCTTATATTAACATTATTATTTTTAATATATAATAAAAACGCTTTATTAATAGTTTTGCTAATAACTTTTAATTTATATTAATTATTAATAATATATATTAGCATTTTTAATTTAATACTATTAATGCTTATGTTACTTATTATAATTTAGTTTTTTAAAAAGCTTTTATAATTATATTTTTATATAACTTATTATAATAAAAAATATTAACTTTATATGCTAATATTTTATTATAACGTTATTTTAGCTATGTAGCAAATATAGCTAGGTAGGAAATATTGCTATAGAATATATTAGTATTATTAATAATATTTTTTATATAAAAATATTTATAATAATAATATAATTAGCATCTAATTTCAAGCTTAACTTATTATTAAAGACGTTTTTTAAACTAAATATATTATTTTTATTAACCTTTTTTTATTTATAGTTATATTTAAGTTTTATTTTCAGTTATAAATAATTAAAATAGCATTATAAAAAAGCTACTAATTTTTTATTATATAACAGTAATAACGTATCCTATGGCTATATTTGCTACCCGGCCATATTTGCCACTTTTCCTCACCTTTGTACGCATAACTTTTAATCTACTATATTTTTACTAACTACTATAGTAGGCCATTAAAAACAGTCTAATGTTATTTTTGCGCTTTAAGAAATTTATATAAACCTAAAACTTAATATTTAACTTATCGCTAAAATTTATAATATACTATATATAACCTTTTTTAACTAAAAATATAGTTATATAATAATATTTAATAAGTTTACTAATAATTAAAAATTATTAAATTTAAAAAGCAAGCTATTATATAATATATATTTAATTTTATTATATAATTATTTTTATTTAAATATAGTAGTATTAAAAATATAGCTAACTAATTATTAAAGTTATATAATAAAAAATATATTAGCAAAAATTAAACTTTTACTTTTATATAATAATAATTAGCTTTTATAATATATTTTAATTACTTAATTAATTACTAGTACGTTTTATATAAAAATTCATTTAAATATTGCAAATAGTTTATTTTTATATAAAACATAATAATAAAATATAAAGTTTAAAAAAATATATATATAACTGTTATAAAACTAAATTTATTATAAGCAAATTTTATTTAAAAATAGTTATAATTATATTTATTTATATAAAAAACTTAAAAGTAATATAATAAAGTAATTATAAATAAGCTATAGTTATTTAGGCTATTTTATTATATAGCTATATTATTTTATTATATATTATTATTATAAAAAAAACTATTTATTATTTTAATATAAAAACATTTTATTACTTAATAATTAAATTATTATAAATATAAAATATAATTGAATAATAAATAAATAAAATATTAATTAAGTTTAACATTTTAATTAATATATAAGTAGTTATATAAAAAGCATATATTAACTTTTAATTTTTAATAGCTATAAAAGCTATTATTTATATAATTTTAAAAAGTATTATAAAAATAATAATATTATTATGCTTTATATAATAGCACATTTATTATATAAGCTTTAACCTTTTAATATTAGCTATTTTAGCTTTTTAAAATAATTATAAAAAAAAATTAAACACTTAATATAAGCATATATTATACATATATTAAAAAAAGATTTTACTTATATTTTTTAATATATTTAATATATTAATAATAAAAGCTAATATATAAAAAAGTTTTTAAAAAGCAAAATTAGTGCTATATAACTTAAAATATATTATTGCTTAGCTAAATTTTTATTTAACTACTTTTATAATTAAAGCTTTATTTAATAGCTTATTTTTATTTTAATAATTTATTATTTTTAATAATATATAAAACATAATATTTTAGTTTATATTTATTAAATATTTTATTATATAATATTAAAATAGCTTGCTAATATATATTATTAAAAGTATATAACAAATTATATATAATATAATAGGTATTATATATTATTTAGCTTTATTAAAAAAAAAAGTATAACTTTTTATATAGCAAATAATTAACTTAGTTAATATTATTATATAAAAAAAATAAAATTATAAAATAAAAAATTATTTTATATATAAAATTTAAAAAAGTTATAAGCTATTAAAGTAGCTATTTTATAAAAAATAGCAAAAAGACATATAAGTAGTAGTTATATAAAAAAGCAAAAAACTTATATATAATGCTTTAAAATATATAGCAAGCTTACCTATAATATATAAACATATTAAAATAAAATTAAAATATTTAGAAAATTTAATTTTAAATAGTTTAAATTAATTTTTTATTATATAGTTAAGTTATAAAAAATTATTTATATAAAAGTAAAAAAAAGTAGCAAATATAGCCAGGTAGCAAATATAGCTATAAAATATATTAAATTTTATTAAAAATATATTTAAGCTTTATTTTTAATTATACTAAAATTAATAGTATTATTATTAATTATATAGTAGCTAATATTGTTATAGCTATTTTTATGTTTATTAAATGTACTAATAATATTTTTTATTTTTAATAAATTTTAACTTTTTAATAAAGTTAACTATAGCTATATTTTTAATAATAAAAATTAATAATAATTATATTTTCAATATTTTTTAAAACAATACTTTATTTATATAAAAGTTAGCAATATTAAGCACAAAAAAGCTATAATATTTTTAGCTAGCAAACTAAAAATAATATTTAAATATATATAGCAAATATTAAATTAATAATATGCTTTATTTAAATATTATAATAATATCAGCTTTAAAACGCTATAAATATAAATATAATACATATATTAAAAAAAAATATATAAATTAAGCTAGTTAAAAATTAGCAAAACTAAATTGCTATAAATATATAATTTTATATGCTAAATATTTAAAATTAAAAAATTATTAATAAAAGCAAGCTAAAATATATAAACCGCTTTATATTATTTAATTTTTTTATATTTATAATATTATTAACTATTTATAATATTTATAAAAGTTAAGTTATTATTACTTTTAAATTTTATAATAAAGTTATTATACTTAATATTTATTTATTGTTTATATAAAACTTAAATATTGCTAAACTTTAAAAATATTTATATATATTAATTATTAATTGCTTTAAGTTTTTTTATTATTTTTTAATATAGCGTAGCTATTAAAACTATATAGTAATTATATTTTTTAAAATTTTAAATATATTTTATTTTATATTTTTAAAATTTTATAATACCTTTAAATTTATATAGCAATTTATAAATAATTAACCTTTTTTTTAAATTTAATATATTATAGCTTATATTAATTATAATATTATTTTTTTAAAAATAATATATAAATATTATAATTATACTCAAGCTTTACTTTATATACTTAAAAATATTAAATTAAGTTTTAAACTTTTTTAATTATTTATAATATATTTAATAATATACTTATCAAATTTTATAATAAATAATTTTAATAATATAATTATTAATAAATATATTATAAATATTTATAAGCTTACGTAGCTATATATATTAACTACTTTTGAAATATATATTAGTTTAATTAACTTTTTATATAAATTTATTTTATAATAGTAATAAAAGCTATTATTTATATAAATATTAAAAATAAACTTATTAAATATAATATATAAAATATAATTTATTTTAAAAAAATTAATAATATAATAATGTTAAACTGCTATAATTATATTTAAACTTTTTTTAGCTACAATATAAGTGTTAAAATTTTATAATAGTAAATTTAAATTTTTGACTACTTTATTTATTAATATTTTATTAATCTTATATTAAAATTATATTAAAATTATATTTATTAAGCACAATTAAAAAGCAAAAATATAATATAATAGTTTTTTATTTTAATAATATATAAAATATATATAAATTTTAATTAACTTAATATACTTTATTATATTTTTTAATAAAATATTAACTAAAACTATATTATATTATAATATAATTAAATTTAAAATAGCTAGTTTATTTTAAATATATAAACAAATTTATATTTTTATTTAATTTAATATAAAGTTTATAAATATATTAATAAATTATAAAGTTAAAAAAATTATTAAGTAAATAAACTTTTAATTAATTAATTAGTTAAGCTTAATATTAAATAAATAATAATATTTCTTAATTTATTATAATATTAATTAAATATTTAATATATTTTAATTATATTTATTTAGTTTTTAATATATTATTTAAACTTTTAATAATTTTAAATATATAAAAAACTTTTTTTTAAAATAATAATAAAAAAGTACTAACAAATATTATTTATAATTTTAAATACTTTGCTTATATTAATATTATTATTTTTAATAAATAATAAAAATGCTTTATTAATAGTTATACTAATAACTTTTAATTTATAAACATAATTAATAATATTTGTTAATGTTTTTAATTTAATACTACTTATGCTAATACTACTAATTATAATTAAGTTTTTTTTAAAAAGCTTTTATAAGTATATATTTATATAATTTATTTAATAATAGTATTTTTTAGTTAATTTAATATAATAAAAAATATTAAATTTATATACTATCATTTTATAACTTTATTTTAGCTATAGCTTATAATAATAAAATTTATTTTAGTTTAAAGCAAATATTTATAAACTAAAAAAGTTTATAATTTATAATATTAACACATAAATTGCTAATTATTATAGTTATTATTTATAAAATTTTTTATATATTAAAAAGTATTAAAAGTTATTAAGCAAACTTAAATTTATTTAAAAACTATTACTTTTATTTTATACTTTATTTATAAATTTTATTATTTATTTTTTTATAGTACTTTTTTAATATATAATTTAAGTATTTAATAGTTTTATTAAATATAATACTTTAATGCTAATAATATATAAATATAATTAAAAAATATTATTAATTTTAAATAATATTTATTATATTACTTTAAATTAAGCCAACATTCTAGTAAACTTATTTATTTTTTATAATTAAAATTTATTAGTTAAAATTATTTTTAATTATAACTTAAAATTTATATTTAATTTTTAGCAAGCTTTATAAAATTATATAAAAACTAAGCTAGTAATACTTATTAATTATTATTTTTAAACTAATAGTTTTAGTAAACAATATAACTAAAATATTAAAATTATTATTTAGTATTATAGTTACATTATTTTATACTAATATTATTTAAATAAATATTTAATTAATATTATAATATAATTTTTTTAATATATTTTATTAACAATTAAACAAAGCTTTAATAAAACAATATTAAGCTTTAAGCCTTATTGTTTTAATTAATTTTTAAAGTATTAAGTTATGCTTTTAAATTTTAAATATAATAATATTATTATTAATATAATATAAAGTTAGCTATTAAATTTATAATAAATAATACTAAAATTTAATATAATATAAAACATAACTTAATTTAGTTTTAAATTAATAAATAAGTTTATTTTAATTTTTATAAAAAATATAACTTTTTAAATAAACTATTATAAAAATAGTTATTATAATAAATAAAATTTTTTATAATAATTATTAAGTTAAGCAAACAAGCATATATATTAATAAAGTTATATTAAATACATATAATATATTTTATAGCTATATTTGCTACCTGGCCATATTTGCTACTTTTTTTAACTTTTATATAAACAATCTCTTATAACTTAACTATATAATAAAAAATTAATTTAAACTATTTAAAATTATATTTACTAAATATTTTTATTTTATATTAATATATTTATATATTATAGCTAGGTTTACTATATATTTTATAGTATTACATATAAGTTTTTTACTTTTTTATATAATTACTACTTGTATGCCTTTTTACTATTTTTTGCGCAGCTGCTGCTTTAATAGCTTATAACTTTTTTATATTTTATATATAAAGTAATTTTTTATTTTATAATTTTTTTTTTTTTATATAATAATATTAACTAAGTTAATTATTTGCTATATAAAAAGTTATATCTTTTTTTTTTAATAAAGCTAAAAAATATATAATAGCTATTATATTATATATAATTTGCTATATACTTTTAATAATATATATTAGCAAGCTATTTTATTATTATATAATAAAATATTTAATAAATA
>Ga0247782_1000661_pt1 | contig 11452 bp, 8 predicted proteins | sample UWRJL019104C5_FD_179928 | JGI IMG/M metagenome (GOLD analysis project Ga0247782, IMG submission 179928) | Plant litter microbial communities from Arlington Agricultural Research Station in Wisconsin, United States - UWRJ-L019-104C-5 | ecosystem: Environmental > Terrestrial > Plant litter >...
TTAAAAAATATTATTATGGTAACAGAAGTTATTAAGGCGAACGAGCTTAGTAAAATAGATCCTGTTTTTGGACAAGCATCTTTTAATGACCACGAACAAATCGTTTTTTGCCACGACAAAGATACTGGTTTAAAAGCAATAATTGGTGTTCACAATACAGTTTTAGGGCCAGCTTTAGGTGGTACAAGAATGTGGAAGTATGCTAATGAGTGGGAAGCGCTTAACGACGTTTTAAGGTTATCAAGAGGAATGACTTTTAAGTCGGCTATCTCAGGATTAAACCTTGGTGGTGGTAAAGCTGTTATCATAGGCGATTCTAAAATCGACAAAACTCCGGAGATGATCACTAAATTCGGACAGTATGTAAACTCACTTAGCGGAAAATATATTACTGCTGAAGATGTAGGTACAACTACTGCCGATATGGATCTTATCCGTGATGTTACTCCATACGTTACAGGTATATCTGTAGAAAGAGGTGGTTCCGGTAACCCTTCTCCTGTAACTGCTTACGGTGTTTATATGGGTATGAAAGCTGCTGCAATGCACCAGTTTGGAAGTGATAAGCTTTCGGGTAAAAAAGTATTGGTACAAGGTACAGGCCATGTTGGTGAAACACTTATTGATTACCTTACTAAAGAAGGTGCTCTTGTTCAGATATCTGATATCAACGAAGCAAGAATGCAAGAAGTATCTGCTAAATATGGGGCTACTATTTATAGTGGTGACGATGTTTACAGTGCAGATGTAGATATCTACGCTCCATGTGCTCTTGGTGCTACTATCAACGATGCTACTATTAATAATATTAAAGCAAGAGTTATTGCAGGTGCTGCAAACAACCAGCTTGCTAACGAGATAGTTCATGGACAGATACTTAAAGATAAAGGTATCCTTTACGCTCCGGATTTCCTTATCAACGCGGGTGGTATTATCAATGTATATGCAGAAATTGTAGGTTACGACTCGGCTGAGGCAATGAGAAGAACTGAAAATATCTACAATACAACACTTGAGATCTTTGCTCTTGCAGAAGCTCAAAACATCACTACACAGCAGGCTGCTATGGCAATCGCGCAAAAACGTGTTGATGACAGAAAAAAAGAAACCGCTAAATAATTAGCGTACAAAAATATTATTCTTAATTTTGCGGAGCGGAAGAACTATTCTTTCGCTCTCTTAATTTTTAAAGTTCTTATAGGCGAATGTTAAACAGAAGACATATTCGGGTTAAAGTGATGCAGTCAATCTATGCTATGCATCAAAATGATTCAGACAATATGGAAAAGGAAGAGAAATTCCTTTTTCACAGTATTGAAAACATTCGGGATTTGTATCTTATCATGCTCTCAGCACTTGTTGAGCTAAGAAACAGTGAAGAGGATTTTATCGAAAAATCGTCTAAAAAACACCTTGCAACCGCCGAAGAGCGCAATCCAAACAAAAAATTCATTGATAACCGGGTATTACACCTTCTGGCAGAAAGCAATCCGCTTAGTATTGCTATGGCAGACCGTAATATTAATAACTGGAAAAACAATGATGATTATATTCTCCTGCTTCTTGAAGATGTAAAAAAGAGTGAAGTGTATGAAAACTACATGGCCGGCAAAGAGAATAGTTTTGAGGATGACCGCGATTTTGTTGCGAACTTATTTATAGAAGTTGTAGCGCCTAACGACAGATTGTATGAATACCTTGAAGATAATAAACTTACATGGGTAGATGATATCCCTGTTGTTAATACGCTTATCGCAAAGCAGCTTACGGCTCTTACTACAGAAGGTAGAGATTCTTTCTATGTACCTAAACTGTATAAAGATCTTGACGATAAAGATTTCGTAAAAGAGCTTTTCCGTAAAACGGTGCTTAATAATGTAGAACTTGCTAAAGAATTTATTGATAAAACACCAAACTGGGATACCGAGCGTATTGCAGAGATTGATGCTATTATCCTTAAAATGGCTATTTGCGAATTCCTTAAATTCCCTTCTATACCTGTAAAGGTTACGATTAACGAATATCTTGAAATTGCAAAGGAGTATTCTACACCAAAAAGTAGTATTTTTATCAACGGAATTTTAGATAACCTTGTTAAAGATTATCAGGCCAGTAATAAATTAATAAAAACCGGTAGAGGTTTAATGTAAAACAGATTAAAATTTAAGTTATGTTGAAAAAAACAGTAGCTATGCTTGCCATAGCATCTTTAGTGCTTACAGCATGCAAGAAAGAAAATGCAGCATTGCGTATAGATGACGAAACAGCTAAACAGGCTGAAGTAGCACACGCACAATCAGGAAACCTTCCTGTAGCTGTATTTGATAACATGGAGCATGATTTTGGAACTATCAAAGCCGGCGATAAAGTAGAACACGTATATAAGGTAACTAATAAAGGTACTGCAGATCTTGTTATCAGCGAGGTTAAACCAAGCTGCGGATGTACAGTTCCTGATTTTACTAAAGAGCCTATTAAACCTGGAACTACAGGAGATATCAAAGTAATTTTTGACTCTACAGGAAAAAGCGGTAACCAGGAAAAAACGGTTACTGTAACATTGAATACTGAAAAAGCTTCAGAGATTCTTAAATTTAAAGCTAACATCGCTGCCGCTCCTGGTGGTATAGGTGTAGCAGCACCGGCAACTCACTAATATTTATGGGACAGATAGGACAATTTGCACCGATACTTTTAATGTTTGTAGTAGTATATTTTTTAATGATACGCCCACAGCAAAAAAAGCAAAAACTTGAAAAAGAATTCGAAAAGAATTTAAAAACAGGCGACAAGATCATTACTAAAAGCGGTATCCATGGTAGGATAGCTGAATTGGCTGATGATTCGTTAGTTATAGAAACGATGGCAGGAAAGCTTAAAATGGAGCGTTCTGCAATATCGCTTGACCTAAGCCAGAAATTAAATGCTCCCGCTAAACTGGAAGCAAAAAAATAATAAAAAAATCCCAATCGAAAGATTGGGATTTTTTTATGCTATTAACTCTATACTGCGAACTGTATACTTTATTAACGGTACTTATCATTAAGCCCCCTGCCTTCAAGTATAAGGGGTTTTATTTTTTCCAGGCGGGTAAATATGGTCTTTTCCTGTTTTGCGGTTTCAATCTGCTCAGCAAATTCCTTTTGCTTATAGGGAGAAAATTTTGCAAAGGCATTCGCCAGTGCAGGGGAAGCATTAAGTTCAGCCTGTAAGCGTTCCGGAATAATAAAAGGCTTCTTTTCCTGCTTAATAGCCAGTCCGGCTTTTTCTACTTCTATGGCTTCACTAATATATCGAAGCACCAGTTTTTCATTTATCTCATCTTTAGAGGTAAAACGCCACTGTCTTAACGACTTGGTTACGCCTTCCTGAGCATTTACCAATACTTTAGCTTCATCTTTAAGAAACACACCTTTAAAGAACCAAATGGTAAAGTAATCTTTAAAGCCGCCTATACCTAAAACGTTCTTGCCGTTATAGGTGTACGCAGGGCCTCCCCATTTTACAGTCTCTGTAAGTCCGGTTGTGTTGATGATGCTTTTTAGCACCTCAAGTTCTTCCGTCCACAGAATGCTCTTGTCCCAGGTGTATTTCTTTTCAGAATCCATAGCTTATTTTTTTTCAGCCGTGAGCTCAGCTATCTTTACGATAACCTCTACAGCTCTTTGCATGCTCTCTACGGGTACATATTCATATTTACCGTGGAAGTTATGCCCACCGGCAAAAATGTTAGGGCAGGGAAGCCCCATGTATGATAATCTTGAACCATCTGTACCACCACGAATAGGTTTGATAAGCGGCTCGATACCAAGTTCTCTCATAGCTTTCTCTGCAATGTCTACAATATGCATTACAGGTTCTACCATTTCTTTCATATTATAGTAGTAATCTTTTACTTCAGGAATAACTACATCGCCGCCAAATTGTTTCTGGTACTCTGCATTTATACTGTCAGTAATAGTCTGGATCATTACTTTTCTTTCTTCAAATTTCACGCGGTCATGGTCACGGATGATAAGCTGCACAGTAGATTCTTCAATACTACCTGTAATGCCTACAACATGGAAGAAACCTTCATAATCTTTCGTTTTTTCTGGAACTTCGCCGGCAGGCAGCATAGAGATGAACTGGTTGGCTAAAAGCATAGAATTTATCATTTTGCCTTTTGCATAGCCAGGATGAACGCTGATGCCTTTAAAAGCAATCTTAACACCTGCAGCATTAAAGTTTTCGTATTCAAGTTCGCCTATCTGGCTACCATCCATTGTGTAAGCCCATTCTGCGCCAAATTTGGCAACGTCAAATAAATCTGCGCCACGTCCAATTTCTTCATCGGGCGTAAAGCAGATACGTATTTTTCCGTGTTTGATCTCAGGGTGCTGGATAAGGTATTCCATAGCGGTAACAATCTCTGTAATACCGGCTTTATCATCGGCACCAAGAAGGGTAGTGCCGTCTGTAGTAATAAGGGTTTGGCCTTTGTATTGAAGCATATCTTTAAAATACCCCGGAGAAAGCACAATGTTAAGCTCTTTGTTCAAAATAATATCCCCGCCATCATAATTAGGAATTATCTGTGGCTTAACGTTAGCACCGGTAAAATCTGGTGTAGTATCAAAGTGAGAAACAAAGCCAATTACAGGCACTTCGTGATCTACGTTAGATGGCAATGTTGCCATAACATACGAATGGTCATCTATCGTAACATCAGTCATACCAATAGCTTTAAGCTCTTCGGTTAACTTATTGGCAAGATCCCACTGTTTTGCTGTACTTGGTGTAGTGTCAGAACTCGCGTCAGATTCCGTATCAACAGTAACATAGCTGATAAAACGGTCTATAATATGCTGCATGTTTTAATTTTGATTTAAAATGAAGCACAAATTTACGATTTATTTATTTTTTAGAGGCTAGTTACTAACCATAATACCCATATTTAAGCAGGAAGTTTAATTACAAATGTAGCTCCATGTCCCAGCGTAGATTGTGCAGTTATACTACCCTTGTGCTGCTCTACTATTTTTTTGCAGATGCTAAGGCCAATACCTGTACCGCTATACTCTGTTTTACCATGTAAACGCTGAAACAATTTAAATATCTGCTCGCTGTAATGGTTCTCAAAACCTATTCCGTTGTCAGAGAACGTTATCTGTAGGAAATCTTTAATTTTTCCTTCGCTGTTTTCGTGCTCAATTATTGTTCCTGTAATTTTAATTACCGGATTCTTGCTGCTGTATTTAAGTGAGTTACTAACCAAGTTAGAAAATAGCTGGTTTATTTGCAGCGGAATAGCTTTTATGTTAGGTAAGTTTTCTTTTTCTATAACAGCATTTTTTTCGACAATAAGCAATTCGTAATCGGCAAGAACATTATCAAGTATGGTGTTTAGGTTAGTATTAATAAACTGTTCTTCTGCTGATAATCTGCTGTAGGTGAGTACGTCCTGAATAAGCTGTGACATTCGCCCTGCCGAATTATAGATCTTTGTCATGTAGCTCCCCGCAGCTTCACCCTCCAGATTCCATTCGCGTATCATGCTTATAAAGGTTTGTATTTTACGTAATGGTTCCTGTAAATCGTGACTTGCTACATAGTTAAACGATTCCAGTTCTTTATTGGTTTTTTCAAGCTCAATATTTTTCTGTGCCAGTAACCTGTTAGATGTATTTAGCTTTTGTGTCCTGTCGTTTACGATGCCTTCCAGTTCTTCTTCAAATATCTTTTGTTCATGTATATCTGTTAGTGTGCCAATCCATTCGCTTATATCGCCATTTTCGTTTCGCAAAGGTATGGTGCGAGACATGTGCCACCTGAAAACACCATCTCTTCTTCTCAGTAAGAAAAAGTGATTGTATTCTTCTCCTGTTTCCATAGATTGCATCCAGCTAGAATATACTTCATCCAGCATATCAGGATGAATTACAGGTTTCCAGCCTATGCCAATGGCCTGTTCTAAAGTCAGTCCGGTATATTCAAAGTAGCGATTGTTGTAATAGGTCACCATACCATCAGGTGAAGCCCTGAATGTAATATGAGGCATGGTTTCCAAGATAAGGCGAAGGTCTTTTTCGTTTCTCTCCCTTACTTTTTCAGCCAGGTATTGTTCGGTAACTTCAGATACTACAGATACCACACCTACAGGTCTGCCATTTTCAAGTAATGGTTGGTATACCGAACTGAAATAGCGTTTTATTTTCTTTCCATTGTCATCAAATTCAATTCCCCTGTTAGTTCTGGTTACTGTATTTCCTGTTTCTAAAACGGCTGTAAGATCAGTTTCAATTGAAGAGCCTTTAAAATTAGGAAATACCTCAAAAATACTTTTACCTATTAGTTCTTCGGTTTTCTTTTTATGGATATCAAGATATACGTCGTTAGTTACTTCAAATATAAAATCACGGCTCCTTACAATTACAATCCCAATGGGAGCCAGTCGTATAAGATTTTTAAATTTCGCTTCACTCTCTTCAATTTTTTTCCTTGCGTTAACCTGCGGGGTAATATCGTGGGCTAAAACTATAATTCCGGATATAGTCCCGTCTTCATCATATATAGGCTCATAGATGAATTTTACAAATAATTCGGTCTTTACGCCATTCGTAACACTGCTAAATGCTGCTTCTTCTTCTATATGATGTATTCCGGTAGTATATACGGTGGCAAGCAGTTCATCAAAACCTTGTTCGGCAGCTTCAGGAAGGCCTTCAAATAGTGGTTTGTTTACCATTTGCTGAGAAGTTTTGCCCCATATCTGCAAAATGCTGTCGTTGGCCATTTCTACTATAAAGTTTTCACCTTTTAAAATGCAAATGGCAACCGGTGCCTGCATGAATAGGTTCTTTATTTGTTTAGATGCTTTTTCGCGGGCTTTTGTTATCTTAATTTGAGAGCGTATCCTTGCCAGTATTTCTTTAGCAGAAAATGGTTTTACTAAATAATCATCCGCTCCTGTATCGTAGCCTTCAATTCTCGATTCCTCTCCGGCACGTGCCGTAAGTAGTATAACAGGTATAGAGGTAATCTCCGGATCCTGTTTAATTTCTTTAAGTAGCTCAATACCATCCATAACAGGCATCATAACATCGCTAACAACAAGCGATGGTTGTATCTGGCGTATAGTGTCAAGAGCTTCCTGTCCGTTTGTGGCAGAAATAATTGTATATTCAGCTTCCAGGATAGACGTTAAATGCCTTCGCATATCCATATTGTCATCAACTATAAGTATAGTGTCACGGTATTTGTCTTCAGGGTTAAATAACCTGATGCCTTCCGGCTTTACGCCATTCATCATTGCATTGGCTTCCCGTAGAAAGTGTCCCGAAATTATATCGTTGGTATTGGTAGTACTTTCGGTTATGGCTGTTTCAGGTAAGTGAGCCTTTCCAAACGGCATTGTAACTGTAAAAGTACTACCTGTGCCTTCGGTGCTTTCAACGCTTATTGTACCACCATGTTGTAGTATTAACTCTTTTATCATAGAGAGCCCAATCCCCGATCCTTCAAAACTTCTACCTGTTGTACTACGAATACGATGAAAACGCGTAAACATGTTTGATATCTCTTTTTCGGGTATGCCTACACCGGTATCTGTAACTTTTAATACTGCATTATTGTTGTCTTCTGTAACTGTAACTGTTATACTGCCTTCAAGAGTATACTTAAAAGCATTAGAGAGCAGGTTGAAAACAATTTTTTCCCACATCTCACTATCAAGGTATACCTTTTCGCTAAGTGGCTGAGTATTTACGATGAGTGTAAGCCCTGCTTTTTCGGTAATAGCCCTAAAGTTTCCAGCAAGGTTTTCGGTAACGGCAGCAATGTTATGTGGTGCGAAAGCTGCTTTTAGCCTTCCGCTTTCCATAAGGCTGAAATCCAGCAATGTATTTACCAGTTTTAACAATCTCAAAGCATTGCGGTGGGTGGTGTCTATCGTTTCTCTTTCATTGTTACCTATGGCCGGACTTTGCATTAATTCTTCTAAAGGGCCAAGCATAAGCGTTAATGGTGTCCTAAACTCGTGGCTTATGTTACTAAAAAAAGCCGTTTTTGCGCGGTCTATCTCAGCAAGCTCTTCAAGTCTTTTTCGTTCATTCTCAATAGCAGCTACATTTTGTATCGAGGCAGAAATGTTGCCGGTAACAGCTTCGTAAAAGCTTACATAATCATTATCAAGCCTTCGGGTAGGGTTAATGCCACATACCAAAACCCCTACGGGTTTATTTACTGTGGTAGTAAGCAGCAGTGCAATAGCATGGCGTATTGGCTGGCTGGCCTGGCCTGTAAGATTATTATTTTCGCTAAGGGATATTATCTGGGGTTTGCCTGTTTTTAATACCTGAGATAACGTACTGTCATCATTAATTTTAAACTGATCAGGAAACAGCGCGTCAGTTATTAAACTGATACCCGATTCCTGTATCAATGCTGCTTTTTTACCCGATTTATCAGCCAGGTAAAACAAAGCAAAAGGTATATCTTCTTTATTCTTTTCTATTGTTGCTGCTGCAGAAGCAAAAGCCGCTTCTATAGTTTTTTCTATAAGCGATTTTGCAGCCAGTTCGGCTAAAGTTTTGCTTCTTCTTGCATTTAGAAGTTTTGCTGTAGTTTCAAAATTGGGACAAAACAGGCCTGCAACCTTTCCAAATTCATCAAAAATAGGACTATAAGAAAAGGAATAAAAAACCTCTTCCAGAAAACTGCCTCTTTGCATAAAAAGCTGCACGTCGTCGTTATTTGTAGAGATGCTCTCATTATACACCTTGTCCGACAAAGGCCCGCAGATATCCCATATTTCTTTCCATACTACAGATGCCGGCTTTCCCAGAGCCCATTCGTGCTTATCTATACCCAGTACATCTATATAAGCATCGTTATATAAAAATGTATTCTCCGGGCCCCATCCAATCCAGATAGGATTTTTGGAGTTCAGCATAAGGTTAATGGTAGTCTTAAGGCTTTGCGGCCAATGCATAATAGAGCCAAGCGAAGTTGATGCCCAATTAAAATGGCGTATCATTTCGCCCAGTTCTCCTTCTGAAGTAAGGAAGTCAGGAATTGTGTTTTTGTCTTTCGTGCCAGACATAGTAAGTTGATTTTTCGGTTGGAGCCTTAACCAAAGATAATTAAAACACTTGTTAAAATTTATGAAAGAAGTTCAAGTTCTTTTATTAAATTTAAGTGCGCCTGTTTTTCAAACAGCTGCTTAAAATGTGTTGTTTTAAAAATACTATCCATAGCTAAAAAATGCTGTAGTACTTTTTTTCTTCCCGGGTTATACATAAAATCAGGGTAAATAGCATATTCTTTTCGTACCTGCCTGCTGTACTCAAAATAACTTTCTTCATCACTGCCCAGTATGGAAAGATCTGCATCTGTAAAAAGATTGGTGTCGTTATCACTACTTAGTTCGTGGCTTTTGGTAGCAAGTATCTGTTCCCCACAAAGCCGTATCTTTTCTTTAGGATAGCCAATTTGTGTAAGTGCTTTTATTGCAGCAAGCGCGCTTTTTTCCTCGTTATCTTTTGCAGTACTCTTATAAATAATATCATGGTAAAACAGCGAAAATAACACCGTATCCCAATCCTTGATCTGATCGCGACAGGTTTGTAGTTGTACATACATATTCTCTAAATGGGCCAGGTTATGATACTGCCTTTTAATAGATGTATAGTGTATTTCTATGTCGTTCCATAACTCCTGAATAAGAGTAGTCTGCCGGGCATAACCGACTGTGAGGGTTGTAAAAATATCTTTCAGCATAAATGACTTTTAAAAAAACTAAAGGTAAAAAATAAGCTCCGCATTGCGGTGCTGTATATTGTTTTTTCTTGTCTGAATATCTTGAAGATTTAGGGGATTCAGGAGTAGATGTGTCTGCTGGCAAGGGCGGGGCAACAGCATCAAAAAGCGAGGAAACTTCAGAAAAATTACTGCCTAATTCTCATCCGGTCATTCCCTGCTTCCACATATGGTATTCTTTTGAAAACTGTCCATTTTCGGATACTTTTTCTTGCAGCTTTTTTATAGTATGGTCGAACCGAATTTACATAATACAGTATGATATCCCAATTAAATCTGATGTAGAAAAAGTATATATACGTATTGTCGTTTAAAACTATTAGATGAATAATCTTTTGATTTTTCCTACAGAATTTTTAATCCTAACAGGTTTAATTCAATTTATAGCAACTTTTTATAGTTTAATTTTTAATATGATATGTAATTCCTAAATTTGCACCCAAACCATCTCCCTATGTACAAATCCTTAATAAGGCCGATACTGTTCCGTTTTGATCCTGAAAAAATTCATCATTTTACTTTTTCGTCTATACGATTCTTAAGTAGTATACCGGGGTTCCCGTCGCTTTTCAGGTCGCTGTATGAGGTGAAAGATCCACGTTTGGAGCGCGAGGTTTTCGGACTTACATTTAAAAATCCGGTTGGGCTTGCTGCCGGTATGGATAAGGATGCAAAAATGTTTAAGGAATTTTCCGATCTTGGATTTGGTTTTATAGAGATTGGCACCCTAACGCCAAAAGCGCAGGATGGTAATCCTAAAAAAAGATCGTTCAGGCTTAAGCAGGATAGTGCTATTATTAACCGTATGGGCTTTAATAATGGAGGGGTTCAGGCTGCTGTAGAGCACCTTAAAAAAAATCCTGCAGGAAAAAGGCATGTGCTTATTGGCGGTAACATAGGCAAGAATAAAGTAACGCCAAACGAAGATGCGGTAAGCGATTACGAAATTTGTTTTGATGCACTTTATGATTATGTAGATTATTTTGTGGTAAACGTAAGTTCACCAAATACACCAAACTTACGCGAACTTCAGGATAAAGAGCCGCTAACAAAGCTGCTTCAAACGCTACAGGATAAAAATATGGCTAAGCCAAAGCAAAAGCCAATACTCCTAAAAATTGCACCGGACTTAACAGACGATCAGTTGCTTGATATTATAGATATTGTAAATACTACCAAAATTGCCGGTGTTATTGCTACCAATACTACAATATCACGTGAAGGGCTTGTGTCTGAAGATAAAAATGAGATGGGCGGTTTAAGTGGCAAGCCACTAACTAAGCGTTCTACAGAAGTTATACGTTTTCTTTCGCAGAAAAGTAATAAGTCATTCCCAATTATAGGTGTAGGAGGGATACATACTCCTGAGGATGCTATAGAAAAACTGGAAGCAGGTGCCAGTCTTATTCAGCTGTACACCGGTTTTATTTATGAAGGACCGGGATTAATAAGGGATATTAATAAACGTCTCTTAAAAGGCTCTTAGTTTTGAGAGGCTAAGTTGCTATGGTAAAGGAGGCTAAAGCCTAATGCATTAACTAACTACACTAGTAAGCCACTCTTTAAAGAAATCGTTTTCGTAAATAGCCAAATTCTTATTATCTTTGAACCTTTATGGAAAAGATCAAAATTATAGAATGTCCCAGAGATGCTA
>Ga0247782_1000662_pt1 | contig 11446 bp, 1 predicted proteins | sample UWRJL019104C5_FD_179928 | JGI IMG/M metagenome (GOLD analysis project Ga0247782, IMG submission 179928) | Plant litter microbial communities from Arlington Agricultural Research Station in Wisconsin, United States - UWRJ-L019-104C-5 | ecosystem: Environmental > Terrestrial > Plant litter >...
AAAAAAGAAATTAATAAACTTAAAAAAAACATTTTAAAAAAAAAAAAAAAAAAAGCTTTAACTTATTTTTAAACAATAAGCAATTAATATGCTTAAAAATATAATAAACTAACTTAAAAATAAAGTTAAAAGTGCTAATTAAATAAAAGCTTTTAAAGCAGCATAACTTTTTAAATATAATAAAATTATTAATTTAACTTTTTATTTTATTTTAATTAAAATAACGTATCCCACGGCCATATTTGCCACCCGGCCATATTTGCCATTTTTTTTCCTATACAAAAAACGTCCGTGCACAACATTATAACTTGGCCAATACTAATGCTATAATAATATAAATAGTACCAGTCAATTCCTAACTAAATAACGAGTTTAAATATAATTTTTTTTATATTTATAATATTTTATTTAGCAAGTTATTAAGTAATACGCTAAGCAGGGATTATATGATTTTTAACAGGGATTATATTATAGTATAAATACTATAATACTATATAACTTGTTTAATATTTAAGTAATTAAAATAAAAAAAATACAACTAGATTCCTTATTTTATTAGAAATTTAATGGTTATATTTTTATTATTGTATGACTAAAGTTGATAGAGTTGTAAATTTACGCACAGACCTTTTTGCCAAGATCTTTTTAATAATCCTTGTTTATTTACTACCTTAATAACCTACTAAATAAAAATACTATAAATATAAAAAAAATCATTTTTGAACTTGTTATTTAGTTAAGAATCGACTGGTACTATTTATATTATTATAGCATTAGTATTGGCCAAGTTATAATGTTGTGCACGGACGTTTTTTGTATGGGAAAAAAAGTGGCAAATATGGCCGGGTGGCAAATATGGCCGTGGGATACGTTATATTTAAAAATAATAATAAAAATAAGCTAAAAAAAGTTATAAAAAGTATAGGCTATAAAAAACTTTTTAAATAAAAAAGCTTTTAAATAGTTTAAAACTTATTAAAAAAATTAAGCTAAAAAAATTTATAAATTATTTAATAGCTATAAAATTTTTTAAAAAATATTAATTATAATATTTAAAATTTTTAATAAAAAATAAAAAGCTAAATAATAAATTTAAAACTTTAAGTAAATTAAAAATATATTAGCTTATATAGTTTTTTTTAAAAAGGTAGCTATTAAAGCTAAATAGCTAATTAATAAAGCTTTTATAAATATATATTATAAAAAATTAAAAGTATTAATTTAAATAAAATTAATTAAAATTATTTTATAGCTTAAAAATTTTATTATATTTATTAAGTTAGCAATTATTATTAATAATTAATTATTTAACTTTATTTAAAAATAAAAAAAAGCTGATAATTTAATAAACTTAATTAAAAAAATAATAATAATTAAAAAAGTAAAAAAATATATAATAACTTTATTAATATTAATATAATTAATAAAAATAATAAAAATAATAAATAAATAAAAAAAGTAATAAAAATTTTAAATGCTTTAAATATTATAAAAAAAATATTATATTAAAAATTGTTATAAAAAATAAAAAAATAAAATAGTTTTAAAAGCTAAAAAATTAGCTAGTATAGCTAAAAAAAATAAAAAAATATTTATAGTAAACTAAATAATTTATTTAAAGTTATTATTAAAAAAAGCTTAAAAATAAAATTAAAATTAATAAGCTTATTTAAAAAAAATTAAAAAAGTTTTAAAAACTTAAAAAAATAAAATGTTATAAAAAATTATAAGCAAGTTATTAAAGCTACTAAAAAGTTTTAAATAAAAAAAAGCAAACAAAGTTTTATAATGTTTTTATAAACTTTATTTTAAATATAATAAATATTTATATTTAATTATAAATATTATAATTAAAAAAAATAAAAATAATATAAAAAGTATTATAATTATATTAATTATTTATTATAAAAAATTTTATATAAATTATAAATATAAAACTTTAAAAAAATGCTTATAATATAATTAATTTAGAAGTATTATTATATATACTTATAACTATAAAACTTTAAAATAGTTATTAAATTTATAAATAATTAAAAACTATATTAAAAAAGTAATAAAAACTTAAAACAACTTAATTAAATTAAAAAAATATAAGTATATTTAAAGTAAACATTTATATATTTATAAACTATAATAAAAATATAAAGTATATAATTAACTTTACTTGCTAATAATAATTTATAAAGCTAAAAAATAATAATATATTAAAAAAAAACTACTTTAAAAAAAAAGGGTTTTTATATATATTTATAAAAATTAAAACAAATATAACTTTTATAAATAACTTAAAATTAATTTAATTTAAAAAAATATAAATAGTTAAGTTATTATTAAATTTAAACTAATTAAAAATAAAAAAATAAAAAATTATAAAAAGCTAGTAAAGCTACTTTTTAAAATAAAGCTAAAAAAAGTAAAAGCTTTAATAAAAGCTTAAAAGTAATACTATAAAAAATATAGCTAAAAAAAATTATAATTATAATTATTACTTATATTAAATAAATATAAAATAAATAAATAATATAGTAATAAAATTAATTAAATAAAAATATATTATAGTAATAATTATAAAAAAACAAAAAAAATATTAAAAAGCTAAAAAAAATTAATAAAAATCTTTTTTATAACTTATTAATAAATATAGCAAAAATTAAAATAGCTTAAAAAATTAGCTAAAAATAAGTTAAACTTATAAATAAAAAAATTAATATTTAAAAAATAAATTATTAAATTATATATTTAATTAAAAAAAGTTAAAAATATAATAAAATTTTATTAATTAAAAATAATTAAAAAATTAACTTAAACTATTAATAGCATTTAAAAATAAAATAAATATTTCATATTATTATATAATATAATTTTTATTTTTAAAAAAAACTAAAAGTAAATTAGTTTTTAAAAAAATTAAATTTTAATTAATTAATAAACTTTATAAAATTTTAAGTATAAAACTATAAATTATTTTTAAAAAAAAATATATTAATATTAAATTAGTTTAATATATTATAATAATAAAACTTAAAAAGCTTAATAAATATAGTAAACTTATTAATATTTAGTTTAAAAGTATATAAATTAAAGTTAAAAAGCTTAAAAAAAGTTATAATATAAAATTAAAGCTTAATAAATATAGTAAACTTATTATTATTTAGTTTAAAAGTATATAAATTAAAGTTAAATTTTTTTTTTTATTTTTTAAATTAATTTTAGTATTTATATAAGCAATACTAAAACTAAAGCTATTAAAACTACTTAGTTATTTAAAAAAAATTAAAAAATAATTATTTTATAAAACTTAATTAAAATATTTTAATAGTAAAATTATTTAATAACTTAAATAAATTAAAAAATAAGTAAAAAAAGCTAATAAAAATTAGTAATTTTTTAAAAAAATATAAAAAATTTATATAATAAATAATTTTAAAATAATATTATATTTTATAATAAAAGCATAATATAAAAATAGCAAATTAAAAGTAATAATTAATACTAAATTTTAAAAAAAACTTTATATTTTTTAAAGTAGTAAATAAAAAAAACTTAGTACAAAAATTTAAAAATTTTTTTTATTAATTAATTATAGTCAATAGTAGTTAAATAAATTATAAAAATAAAAAGGTATAAAAAAAAACTTAACTAGTAAACTTAAAAATAATAAAAAAAACGCTATAAAACAAAATATTTAATATTATTAAAATAAAATAAAAAAATATAGTTTTAAAAATTTTATAAGTGCAAAAGCATAATCTAACTTTTTTATAAAAAAAAAAACAATTTAGTAAGACGTTATAAAATTAAAAAGATTAAACACTGCTACAAAAAAAAAAACTTAAGCATTTAACCTAGAGGTACTAAGTATATACTTTATTAAAAAAGAACTTAAAATAAAGTTAAATAATAATAATGTTTTTAAAAATATAATAAGGAAGCCGCCACTAGGTACATACTTGCAGCACGCACCTATAAAGTACATACCTTAGTACGTACTGCGGCGACCACTCCTTAAAGATTAACTAAAAGCTTAATAAGGCCTTATAGCTATATACAATTAGCACACTAAATAAAAGTATCTTTTATAGCTACTTTTTAAAATCTAGCATATTATTTTATAATATATTAAGCTTAAAAACTTTATATTTTTATATTTTTATATTTAATAGTTATAATATAATGTTTAAATAAAAAGTATTACTTATAAGATTTATAACTATTAAGCAAACAGCTATTGCTAAACTAAAACTTTGCTTAAATAAAAATATAAATAATAATTTAAATATTAAATAATCTATAAGCTTAGTGCTTATAATATTTAATAAAAAAACCTTTAAATTATTAAAGCTAAATAATTTAAATAGCTAGTATAAAAGTTTATATTAGCTAAAATATAATTGTTTAGTTAACTAAATATTAAATTAATTATAATTATATTTATAGCACTATAAAAGCAAATTTATAAAGCATAATAAATTGCTAGCATAAGCAGCAGCTATAATAGCTTAAACTAGCTAGGTATTATAACTGCTAGCAAAAAAATAAAAGCTAAAAATAAAAAATAATACTAAAACACTTATATATAATTATAAGCAGCTTAAATAAAATATTATTATTATAAAAATTAAAAATTAAATATTTATAATTAAAAAAAGCAATAAGCAAAAGCTTAGCTAACTAAACCTTATTTAAATAACTTAAATATTAATTTAAATAAAATAAAATTTATAAACTAATTAGCAAGCATATTATAATATATTAAATTATAAAAACTTAAAAAATAAAATAATATTTAAAAACTTTTAAAAGTTTGTTTAATAAAAAAATATAAATTTTAAGCTGTTTAAAAAAACTTTTAAAAAGTAATTATATAAACTTTTTTAAAGCAAAAATAAAACTTTAAAAAAAATGTTTTTATAATAGCAAGTTTTAGTATGTAAGCTAAAAAGCTATTATTAGTTTAAAAATAATTTATAATTAGCTTTTAATTATTAATATAAACTTTAGCTAAGCTTTAAGCAAGTTTTAATTAAATAAAAAATATTTTTTAAAAATATAATTTTAATATTAAATAAGATTAAATAGCAATAAAATATTTAGCAAAATATTAATAAAAAAGTTAAAAATAGCAAAAAGCATATACTTTTTAATAGCTTATTAAAAAATAAACAAAGCATAAATAACTTAAAAACAAAAGTATAAAGCTTAGCTTAAAGCTATACTATAAATATAAAAAACTAGTATATAAATAATAATTAAAATAAGTTATTATAAGCAAGCAAAAAAATATTTAAATATTATAATTATAGCAAGCTAAAATATATAGCTATAAATTATTAGTTTAAATTATAAAGTAAACAGCTAGCAGCTAAACAATAATTAGTAATACTAGAAAAGCTAAAAAATAAAGTTTAAAATATAACTACTACTTAGTTTAGTTTAAAATTAAAAATAAAAAAAATAAAAGCTAAGCTAAAATAAAACAATATATTTAATTTATTTTAGCAAAAATTTATAAAGCGTTTAGTTTAAAAAAGCTTTTTAAAAGAGTAGCTATAATTTTATTAAATAGTAAACATTAAAAAAAAAATATTATTATAAATATAAATATAAAAGTATTAGTTAATATAGTTTATAAAAACTTAGCTAAAGAATGCTTATAAAAAATAATAATTTTTATTTTAAAGCTTATAAAGCTAAATAAAAAAATATTATAATATTATAAAATATATAAAGCTATTTTTTAAATAGTTAATATAAAAAGCTAAATAAAAGTTTTTATTTAAATACTTTATACTATAAAAAAAAAGCTTAATATTTTTAAATTATTACTATTAAAGCTAAGTATAAGCTGCTTAAGTATTATTTTAAATATAACTTTTATAATATAATATTTTAATAATATTAAAAAAGTTAACTTTAAAAACTTTGTAAGCAAAATAATTAATAGTAAATAAGTATATATTATAAACTTTATTAATATAAAGTTAAAAAACAGCTTTTTTTTAAAAAAAATTAATAATAATAAGCTTATAAATATTATTATTAACTTATTAATATATTTAAAAAGCTTTTGCTAATTATATTTTAAAAAAGCAAAAAAAAAAATTTTTATATTAAAAAAAGCAAAATATTTAATTAATTTATTTAAAAAAGTTAAAGTATTATTTAAATTAATTTACTTAATTTTAAAAGCTTAAAAAAATATATTTAAAAAATATTTAAAAAAAAAATTATAAATAAGTAAAATTTGCTAATTATAAGCTAATATAAGCATGCTAATTTTATTTATAGCTAAAAAAAATAATATAATAAAGCTTTATATTAATTATTAAAAACTAAATAAAATTATAATAAAAAATAAATATTTTTTATTGCTTATATTTAAAGTTATAAATTATTTAAAGTTTACTAAAATATTTTTTAAATTAAATTTAAAAAATATATATTATAAAATATATATTAAAACTAGCAATTAATAAAAAACTATTTTTTAAATATAATATAAGCACTTTAAATATATTAGCTATATTTTAAAGATATATATATAAAGCATTAGTAAAGCTAATAAATTATATTTATATAGTTTACTTAAATAATATTATTATATTTTTAAATAATTTATAAGCATTTAAAATAATATTCCTTATTTATTAAACTATTAAAGTATAAAATTTTTAAAATAAAAATAAAATTTTTAAAGTTTATTATTATTATTAAAAGTATTAAAATAAACTTGCTAAAAGTTATTATAATTTAAAAATAAAAGCTTTTTAAATTAATATATAATATTTAAATATTTTTAAAATTTGCAAATTTTTATAAAAAGTTTATTAGTAAGGACATTAAAATTACTATGCTAATTATAGTATTACTAAAAAAGCAAAATAAGCATAGCTATTTATTTAAATAAACTAAAAAAATAAAATAAACTTTTAAAAGCTTTAAAAAAGCATTTATATTAGCAACTATTTTTTAATACTAAAATAGTAAACTTTTAACTAAAATAAAAATAAATATATTAATAAAAGCTATTTTAAATATTTTATTTTAATTATATAAAATATAATAATAGCTAATAATATACTAATTATATAAACAAATAAATATAAAAATATATTAAGCTACTAGCTAATAAAAACTTTTATAAATAATCAATAGCTATAAATATTAGCGCTAATATTTTAAAAATATAAATAAGCTTTTGATAATTTAAATAAACTATATATTATTATATAAAGTTATTAACTTATTAGCATATAATTTTTAAAAAAGTTAGCATGCTAAATATATAAACTAGCTTAGTTTAATTTTAATATTAAATATTATTAAAACATTTTAAATTTAATAAATAAACTATTATAAAAGCTTAATTATATAGTAAAAAAAATAAAATATAAAAATATAGTTTTTATACTTTAAAAAAAACTTTAATTATTTAATAAACTATTAAAAAAAGTTTAAATTATTATAGCATAATAATAAAAACTAAAAAATAAAAAATAAAAAATATTAATATAAAATATTTAAACTACTTAAATAATATTATTAAAACTATACTTAAAAAAATATTTTATAATAAAAAAATAAATAGTAAAACTATACGCTAATTTAATTTTAAACTTTTGCTATATAATTATAAAAAACTTTTTTAAAAAAAAATAATAAGTATTAATATATATACTTAACTTATTAATTATATATAATATAAATTATAATAATAACTTAGTTAGCAAAATAAATAGCTAAAAAGTTAAAAAATATGCTTTAAAAAAATAAAAAAAGCATTAAAACTATTATTTATAATTAATAGGTTTTATATTTTATAATAAAAAAGTTAGCTTAAAACAAAATAATATTTAAATTAAATATATTAAAGTAATTTTATAAAATAGTTAAAAAACTATAAACTAAAAATTTAATATATATTAAATTAATAAAAATTATTATATTAATAATTAAAAAGTATTATACTTTTAAAAAAAACTAATTATTTTAGCTTAAATAGTGCTAATTAAATAATTAAATAATTAATATTATAATAATTTAAAAGCTAGCTATATAAAAGCAATAAAATAGCTAAATTTTTATAAAAAAAGTTTTATTTAAAAAGGTTAAATTAAAATATTTATAAATATATTATTATATATGCAAAATATAAAAAAACTAAAAAGCTAAAATATAAGCTATTTAAAAAACTATAAATACTTTTGCTGCTAAATTAACTATAGCAAAAAATTAGCTTAAACTTTATTATAAAGTTTTTATTTTATATTAAAGCTAATAGCTTAATATATAATATAATTTTAGTAATTATTAACTGCTTTATAAAAATAGCTTTATTTATACTTATAATAAAAATATTAAATATAGCTAAACTTATAGCTATACTTTATACAAAAATAAAGTGCTAATTTAAATTATTAAAAAATATAGTAAGCAATAAAAATAAGCTTATTATTAATAAGTTTTAAAAAAAAATTTATAAAAAACTATTAATTATATAGCACTTATAAACTAATAATTAAATAAAAAAAGTATATTAAATATTAAAAAAATACTTATAGTTATAGGCTAACAACCCGTACTACTCACGCCCATTAAAGGTAGGGCACCCACCCTACCCCTACCATTATATTTACTTCTACGCCCATAAGGCTGCATTAGCACTTCTTTTTCTTTTTTCCTTATCTATAGATTTTATATAATAGATGTAATATTTACAAAAAGCCTTGCCTTCTCTAAACTAGCTTAACTATAACAATTTATAAATTTTTTATTATAAGCAAAAGCAGCTTTTAATTGCTTAAATTTAAAAAGCAAAAACTTAATACCTAACTTATAGCAGTTAACTAATAACTAATACTAAAAGCACTTGCAAAGTCTTTTATTTTTAAACCCTAACTAAAAATCTAAACCTTAAACGCTATAACCTATTAACAAAAATTATAGCGTAAAACTAAAACAAAAAACAAGCTATCTTATTATCTCTTTAAAACTAAGCTATGCAGCAAGTATAGTATAAAAAAAATAACTTTTATTACATACTGCCCTAACCTAACAAGTACTATAACAGCAGCACTAAATGCTAATTAACCTTTATACCTAAGTTACAAGCTGCAAAACACTTTATTACTTTTAACTATAATAAAACTAACAAAACTAAAAGCTTATTATTTACTAAAAATGCTAAAAATTTTACGTTATAAGTTAATAGTAAAAGTTTTAAATAAGCAAAATATATATATTTTGCTAATAAATATTACAAAAAAATATATAATATAATAGCAACTTATGCTAAAGCTTATATTAAAAAAACTAATAAACTAGGTTTTTTGTTTATTGCTTTTATTAAGCATAATAAAGCAGCATTTTTTAAAGTTAACAAAGTACTTAACTTTATAGCTTTTATAAATATAGTTAATAAAAACTTTAAAGCTATATTTTATAAATTTAAAATTAAAGCTTTAATATTAATAGCTTATTAACTTTAAGCAAACTTATTATATATTTGCTTTTGCAATATAAAAAACAATCTTAGCAAAACTATTATATAAGCTAATAAACTAATCTTTAAAAGCATTAACAAAATTAAACATTAAAAAAATAAAGCATTTAAGCATATTACTTTTGCTTAAAAAAATAGCAATAGCAACAATAAAAACAACATAAACAATAAGTTAAAAACAAAACATTATAACTACAACCTAAGTTACGTTGCTTACATAAAGTTAAAGTTATACTTTGCTTTTTACTAAAACAAGCAACTTTAAAAGCAAATTAAAAAAACTAACTAACAAGTAATAAACTTAATATATTATTATAACAACCTTAATAGTACTAATGCTAGCACTTACAAGTTTACTAAAGTAAACATATTTAAGTTTTATAATAATAATAAAAAAAACAAAGTTACCTTTAAAATATAGTACTAGCATATAATAATGCGTTTTAAAAATAACTTTAATTAGTTTTTTACTAATAAAGCTAAAATAAGCAATATTAAAACATACTTAAATAGCATAGTTATAGCAAACCTTATACCTTACTTAAATTTTAGCTATTTAAATACTATTACTACTTTAAAACAATTAATAAAGCACTTTAAGCAAAAATATAAAAACGTTAATTAAAAGCAGCAAGCTAAAGTTAATTACTAAAAATTAAACATAAAAAGCTTAGCTTAATACTAAGCCTTTAAAAATAACTTTATTAAATTAGCTAGTAAGCAATACATTACTAAAAAGAATTAAAAAAAGATTTTTATAATAAGCTTACGCTATATATATAACAAAAAACTATTGCATAGTACCTTAATGCTAACCTTTTATTTAATAATTTTATGCGTTACTATACTTAAGTTATATATACTTTACTACTTAAAAATAAGCAAAACATAAACAAAAAATTTAGTACAAGTATTAGCAATAAAAATTATGCTAATTAAAAAAACAAAAAACAAACCTTAAATGCTACTAAAAATAAAAGTACTAAAAAAAGTATAAGAACTAAAACTAAAAGTACTAAAAGTAGTGCTACTTTAGCACACAATACTTTTAATAAAACTACTACTAGTAATAATAACAAAAACAAAACTTAATAGCCTAAGCTTGCAGCTAACAAAATAAAAACACTGCTTATTAAAAGCAAATGCTTTACTTGTAAGCTACCTAGTTATATTAGTTATAATTGCTTAGTTAAACACAAACAAAACTAAAATTAAAAAGCATATATTAATATAATCTTAACAAGCTATAAATATATTATACTTGCTTAGCTTAAAATATTAAACTTATATAAAACTAAATTGTTAGCAAAAAATTAACTTTAAGTTAAGTAAACTTTTATTAAAAAAAAATATTATTAAATATTAATATTAATAAAAAACTTAATAAAATAAATAAATATTTAAAAAGCAACTTTTTTGTATTTACTTATAAAATAATTAATAATAAATCTTTTATAATAACATATAATGCTTTTAATAATATAAAAGCTAGCATATATATAGCTATAAACTTTAAATTTACTAAGTATATTAAAAAATAAATAAAACTAACTATTTTTATAAATTTTGCATTAAAAACTATAATAAAATATAATAAAAAAGTAAACCAAAATATAGCACGCGCTATATTTGCTTTAGTTATAATAAATAAATATACTTTTACTAACGTACTAATGCTAATTATTAAAATATAATATAAAATAATATTAAAAAAACTATAGTTTAAATAATATAAAATCTTACTAAACTATAAAAAGCACTAATTAATCTTTTTAAATAATATGCTTTTAAAAACTATATACTTTAAGTTTAATACTATAATTAATTAATTAAAAGTACTTAACTATATAAAAACATTAAGCAATAGTAATCTTATTATTACTAAAATAGCTAAAAAAAAAAAATATTATATGCTAACAAGCGTAAAAGCTAATTATAAAA
>Ga0247782_1000663_pt1 | contig 11439 bp, 7 predicted proteins | sample UWRJL019104C5_FD_179928 | JGI IMG/M metagenome (GOLD analysis project Ga0247782, IMG submission 179928) | Plant litter microbial communities from Arlington Agricultural Research Station in Wisconsin, United States - UWRJ-L019-104C-5 | ecosystem: Environmental > Terrestrial > Plant litter >...
AAAAAAAAAAAAAAAAAAAAAAAAAAAAAAAAAACTAAACTTAATTTTTTATATAAAAAAAAGTTATAAATTTTAATAACACTTTAAAAATAAGTAGTTAAGAAAATTTATAAATATAAATTAGCAAAATATTAAAAAATATTTAAAATATTTAAAAAACTTTAATAATATTATAATTTTAATAAACTAAAAAAATTTATTATAATATTTATTAAAAATGTTACGGGTTAGGCTGGATAGCGCTAACCCGTCAGAACGCTCCGTCAAAACGCACCCCCTTTTTGACGTTTTGCCAAGCAGGGCCCACGCCACTACTTAGCAACGCACACGCGTGCGCTACCTTTATAAATTCCTCTTTTCCTTTTTTAAGCTAGAATATAGACTGCATTGCATATAAGCCGCTCGGCTTTAACCTTTTACAAAAAACTATAATATTTATAATAAAACTAAAGCAGCAAAATATAAATTTTATAGTTTAATAAAACTAATTAATATATTTTATGGCTATATTTATTATCTAGCTATATTTGCTACTTTTTTTTACCTTTATATAAACAATCTTTTATAACTTAACTATATAATAAAAAATTAATTTAAACTATTTAAAATTAGATTTGCTAAATATTTTTTCTTTATTTTAATATGTTTGCATATTATGGCTAGGCTTGCTGCATATTTTATAGCGTTGCGCGCAAGTTTTTTGCTTTTTTGTATAACTATTACTTGCACGCTTTTTTGCTATTTTTTGCGCAGCAGCTGCCCTAGCAGCTTATAACTTTTTTATATCTTGTATATAAAGTAAACTTTTATTTTATAATCTTGTTTTTTTTATATAGCAATATTAACTAAGTTAGTTGTTTGCTATATAAAAAGTTGCGACTTTTTTTTTTAACAAAGCTAAATAATATATAATAGCTATTATACTATATATAATTTGCTATAAACTTTTAATAATTTGTGTTAACAAACTATTTTAATATTATATAACGTATCCCACGGCCATATTTGCCACCCGGCCATATTTGCCACTTTTTTTCCCATACAAAAAACGTCCGTGCGCAACAATATAACTTGGCCAATACTAATGCTATAATAATATAAATAGTACCATTCGATTTCTAACTAAATAACGAGTTCAAATATGATTTATTTATATTTATAGTATTTTTACTTAGAAAGTTATTAAACAATACGCTAAGCAAGGGTTATATGATTTTTAGCAAGGATTATATTATAGTATAAAAAGTATAATACTATATAACTAGTTTAAGATTTAAGTAATTAAATTAAAAAAAATACTACTAGATTCCTTATTTTAATACAAATTTAATGGTTATATTTTTATTATTGTATAACTAAAATTGATAGAGTTATAAATTTACGCACGGACCTTTTTGCCAAGATCTTTTTAATAATCCTTGCTTATTTACTACCTTAATAACCTACGAAATAAAAATACTATAAATATAAAAAAATCATATTTGGACTCGTTATTTAGTTAGATATCGACTGGTACTATTTATATTATTGTAGCATTAGTATTGGCCAAGTTATATTGTTGCGCACGGACGTTTTTTGTATGGGAAAAAAAGTGGCAAATATGGCCGTGGGATACGTTAATTAACTATTTAATAAATCTTAACTAAAATATAACGTTTTATATATTATAAAAAGTAATAGATTAATAAAGTAAGGGCAGGCCGTTTAACAAGCTTTTAATTATAAAAGTAGTTATATAAAAATAAGCTACTTGTAGTATTTAAACAAATTTTTATATAAGACGTGCTAGTAATTAATTTAGCGATTAAAATATATTATAAAGGCTGGTTGTTATTATATAAAGGTAAAAGTTTAGTTTTTGCTAACGCGTCCTTTGTTGCATAACTGTTGGGATGCAACAGTGCAGATTGCATACTCGCACTCTATGCACTGTACTGCCATGTATATATACTGCTAATATTCCTCCATAGCATTTCCTTCCTCTTAATTATCATTATTATTATTACCACCACTACCGTCATCATGATACTGTGACCTTGTCCCTAACAATAACTTTAGCAATTAGTTAGCTATATTTTTAATATTACTATGCCTAGGTAAAAACAATTGCATAACAAGGTCAAGTATATATTATATAATAGCTTGCTTTTTAGATTTAATAAGTTTTTAATTAATAGTAGACCTATTAGATATTGTCGTACAACTGTATTTTTAGTTAGAAAGGGTTATATATAGCACATTATAAATTTTAGCTGCGCATCAAATGGTTAATTTTAGGTTTGTATAAAGCGCTTAAAGTGCAAGAATAATATTAAACTCTTTTTAAAGGCCTACTATAATAGGTGGTAAAAATATAGTAGATTAAAAGTTATGTGTACAAAGGTAAGAAAAAGTAGCAAATATGGCCGGGTGGCAAATATAGCCGTAAGATACGTTATATTAAGTTAAAAAAAAAAATAATTAATATTGCTTTGTTTAGCTATTATAGCAAGTAAGTAAACTTAAGCTATGTTAAGTTAAAAAAATAAATAGCTAATACTACCTTGTTTAGCTATTATAGCTTATAAATAAACTTAAGCTATATTAAGTTAAATAAAATAAATAATTAATGCTACTTTGTTTAGCTATTATAGCTTATAAATAAACTTAAGCTACGTTAAGTTAAAGAGAATAAATAATTAATACTATATTGTTTAACTAGCTATTATAAGATATAAATAAACCTAAGCTATATTAAGTTAAAAAGAATATATAACTAATACTGCTTTGTTTAGCTCTTATAGCTTGTAAGTAAACCTAAGCTACATTAAGTTAAATAAAATAAATGGCTAACACTAGCTATTATAAGATATAAGTAAACCTAAGCTATGTTAAGTTAAAGAAAATAAATAACTAATGCTGCCTTATTTAGCTGTTATAATAAGTAAGTAAATGTAAGCAGTTTTTATTAAGAATATTTATTAACAACTTTAGACCCCGCTTATACAGGCTGTTAAAAATAAAAATAAGACTGCTATTATATAGCTACTTAATAAAGGTGCTATACTAGACTTTATAGATAGGCATAGTTGGTCGCTACTTTTGTTAGCTATGCATAATAAAAATAAAACTATTATTAAGCTGCTAAAATTATATAGAACGTTTTTATAATGTTATTAATTAGCATTAAGGTATAACTGCTAACTACTTTAAATCTTAAGGTTAGCTAATATAATTAAAATATAAGGATTGTTAACAATTAATAAACTATTGCTAAGAGAGTGTATAGAATAACTATAGAACTAAGTAGAAAAGGATGATGCTATAACTAATTTGTTTTATATATATATGTACATATACACTTGCACGTCAATTCTATGCAATAATAAAATACCTTATACTCTTACTAATAATGCCAGTCTAATCTCAGCCTATCTTGTCAATAATCCCGCCCCGCCCAGTGTTTTAAATCGATCCTCCGCTCGCCGCGAACTCGCTGCGAACCCAACCATCGAGCACTCGCCCCAATTCGAGCACTATCACCGCTCAAATCGATGCAAATCGAGCTGTCTCCCTTCAAATCGACGATCCATCAATTCTCGTCTCGTTCAATCGAAGGGGTCGGCGATTTTTGCCAAGCTGTGGGGCTCTCAGGGTAGTTTCCTCGTAGCCGAAATGATTCTTTCCATCAGAAGCATCCTATTGCCTTCTGCTAGAAGTAAGCAAACGTGATTGTAAGGGTTGTATCATTAGCTCTACTAATAACTCGTCCAGATGCTCTAGAAGCCTGCTTAGGAAATGAATTCTAATCTTGGCGGTATCGCTCACGTCCTCTTTAGAATGGATTGGTACTGCACCTTAACCAAGCTTCTCTTGGACGAAGAAAACAATACACGTAGTGATAATTTCTAGGAAGTCTTGTCCTGGATAAAAGAAACAATTATTGAGCTCTACGAAGCTCTTCTCCAGTACTAGATGAAGAGTGTCCGTTTATACTACCGCGCTCGAGGTGTCCGCTTCGTTTGCAACATGGTCGGTTCGGATGATTGGAAAGATGCTATTGCAGTCGTTCGAGACACCGAAACCAAACTTTAGGGTGAAATGGACCAATACTACCACGAACGTACAAAGAGGTCTCTGGATGACCTCGTCAGACGCGCCGCTGAACGAACCGCGCTGCTTGGTGATATTGAACAAGATATCTGGAGCCTTATTGCGCAACAGAAGGATGTGGTTTGAGATTAAACCGAGTCAGACTGCTGTAGAGATCTTTGCGTTGTTGACCTGGAAGTTGACATGCAGCGAATTGAAAGCAACAAAGATGAACTTTTTTATGATGCGTACACGTGGATATTTGACACGCCTGAATATAGGTTGTTTACGACCTGGGAAACTAACGCGTTCGGATTCCTGCAACGTTAGTTACTTTGGCTGAAAGGACACGCTGGCACAGGGAAAACAATGCTCATGATTGGGCTCATTCGCAAGTTTTCTCGTTAATCTGCTGCCGTAGCACTAGGGCTCTCTTTTTTCTTTTGTTAAGGCACAAATACGCAACTAAACAATGCCACAGCTATTTTTCGGTCTTTGATCTGGCTTCTTTTACTCTAGCAGCCGTCTCTAATGTCACATTTGCTGCAAAAGTATAAAGATGCGGGTGCCAGCCTCTTTAAAGATCAAAACAGCTTTTATGCCTTATTGGAAGTTTTTAAAGCGATGCTTACAGATCGCGAACTATCTCCGGTCTATTTGGTGGTTGACGTACTTGATAAATGCTCAGAAGATCGCAAAGAGTTTATCTCTCTTATTTTGACTACTCTTACTCTTTCCTGTAAGGTGAAGTGGTTGCTCTCTAGCTGTCTAGAAGTTGACCTGCTTGCTAAAATCAAGACCTCCAAGACCTTGGTTGAGCTAGATACTGAACGTCTGAGAGATCCTGTCAAGGCATACATTAAACACAAACTCAACATTCTTAAGGGCAAAAAGGGATATAACAAAGCAATTTTGGACGAGATATCCGGTATTGTCCACTACAGAGCCGGAAATACTTTTCTATGGGTTGCCCTTGCATTTAAAGTTCTCGAGCAAAAGCATGGGCAGTACGCTTTCAGGCTTATTTCTAAGATGCTTTCTAGGCTCTCCGACTTATATTAGCATATGATGAGGAGAATTGAGAACGGCCAAATGATGGACCCCAAAGACTGTAAGAAAGTTTTGAAGGCCGCGTTTCTTGCATTCCGTCCACTTTGCCTCCGTGAGCTCTCTTTAGTTACGGGTTTGTTACTCGATGTCGCGAAAGATGCCGCCGATAAATGTGGCTTGTTTATTACAATAACTGGAGAAACTGTTAACCTTATCTATCTATCCGCCAAGGATTATCTGAAAGACAAATATACTACCGAGCTAGATTCGGTCGGGGTAGCACAAGGACATGCAGAGGTTATTGAGCGCTCCCTCCACGCGATATCTTCACTGGAGCAGAATATGTACAAGCTCGGTCTGGGCCCTAGACCAGAGAATATGCCACCACCTGATTCAGACCCGTTGGCCCCACTACGATACTCTTGCGTTTTCTGGGTCGACCATCTGTGCGCCATGAATGACGAAAACCTCTAGTGGTTGAAACCTACAATGGCCGAAGTATTGAGGTTTTTAGAGACAGGCTTTCTCTGCTGGCTTGAGAGCTTGTCTCTTCTAGGCCAAGTTCAAGATGGCATATTGTCGATGAAAAAACTGGTGCAATTTGTCTAGGTATGTCTTCTATGCTATAATGCCACCTAGTAACTAAACGCTGCTAGTCCTAAACCGGCGTAGACCATAGTCTTATTGAACTTGTACGAGACGCAGACAAGGTTTTCTTTACTTATAGCTCTATTAGCGAACGGGCACTACTACAGACATATGGCTCCGCACTAGTCTTTAGCCCATTTATGAGTGAGGTTAGAAATCGGTATTGGAACGAAAGGCTACCAAAGGTCGATATACTAGCAGGTGTCGGAGACATCTGGGGCGCGTACCGGCTAACGCTTGAGGGGCACACCAGTGGCGTAACCGCTGTAGCGTTTTTACCTGATGGCAACAGGATTGCATCGGGTGCGTGGGATGGCGCAATCTGGCTCTGGGACGCTAAGACCGGTAAATATAAGCAAACGTTTTAAGGGCATACTAGTAGGGTCTAAACAATAGCGTTTTTGCCGGATGGTACTACGCTTGCGTCAGGTTCGGACAATAGTGCGATCCGGCTCTGGGATGCTAAGACCGGTATATATAAGCAAACGCTTCAAGGGCATACTAGTAGGGTCCGAACAATAGCGTTTTCGCCGGACGGTACTACGCTTGCGTCAGGTTCACGGGATGGTATAGTCCGGCTCTGGGATGCTAAGACCGGTAGTAAGCCAATACTTGAATGGCATAGTACTAGTAGGGTCCAAACAATAGCGTGTTCGCCGGACGGTATTACGATTGCGTCAGGTTTGGACAACAGTACAATCCGGCTCTGGGAAGCTAAAACTGGTAAATATAAGCAAACGCTCAAAGGGCATACTAGTAGGGTCCAGACAATAGCGTTTTCGCCGGATGGTACCACGATTGCATCAGGTGCGAACGATAGGACAGTCCGGCTCTGGGACATAACGGTAATGCCGCTGGATAAACGAACAGTTGAGGGGCATTGCGATGGGATTCAAATGATAACGTTCTCGCCCGACGGTAAAATACTCGCGTCAGCTTCACTTGATGAAACGATCCAGCTCTGGGACTTAACAGCTACCTCTTTCAGCAATAGAGCGCTTTTAAGGCAGAATAAAGAAGTTTCGAATATAGCGTTCTCGCCGGGCTGTAAAATGCTCGCATCCGCTTTATACAGTCGAGTCATTTGGCTCTGGGATTTGACAGCTACTCCGCCAACCAGCAGACAGCTTGTAGCGGACTATAGAGGGGCTATTTTAACCGAGTTCTCGACGGATGGTGAAACACTTGCGCTGGCTTTATCTGATGGCACAGTTCTGTTCCAGGATCTAACGACTGAGTTCCCAAGCAGAAGACAGCTTTTCGCGGACGATGCAAGGCCTGTGTCAATCAAGTTCTCGCCTGACGGGGAAACACTTGCGCTGGCTTTAAATGATGGCACAGTCCTGCTCTGGGATCTAACGACTAGGTTCCCAAGCAGAAGGACGCTTCTAGCGCCGGCTCCTTCTCCATCGTGGTTAGCGTTGTCGCCGGATGCTGATACTATCAAGCTGACTTCACCCGATGAAGACGTTGTGTATGGGTCTGTAATGGCCGGTAACCGTCTCGAAGCTGTGGACGCAGATATGGTATATTTCTCACGGTTCCTGACCCAGAACAATCCAAACCGCTATTCAATATATTATCTTAGCGAAGACTTGTCACGGATAACTTTGCACGGCAAAGAGGTGCTCTGGTTGCCGGTTGACTGTCAGCCAGCTTACTCCCGGTCGTTGGCGGACCCGCGGTTGTTAGCGGTGTTCGGTCTATAGTAGCGGTTGGCACAGGTACCGGAAACATTGTTGTTCTAAGACTTCCATAATTGTTAAATAACGGATTCTTAACTACTAGCACTGAAAAAATTAAGGAAAGAATATGCAACGTATAATCAACAGCAGTAAGTTTTATAGCGAACTTATAAGCTGGTATAACGTGATCCACAAGCCATTGTCGCACCCAAGCCATTGTCGCACTTTTTAATATTTCCCAACCTTCCAACTTCACTTAACGTTAAGCTCTAAATTAGTAAAAGCTTTATTGGCATAGAGCGTGGAGCGGTTCGATCAATCAATCTGCTCCTCTAGGCAATGCAGTAGAGGCCTGAAAAAAGAGTATTGTCACTTATTACCTTGATACGGCCAAGTTAGTACACACACCACGTTGACATGGCGTCGCTTTTAGTATATTGGTAGTATTTGATTGATGTACATCCCCTTCGTTCTATTAAAGGATACCTTGCACCTTCATTATCACGCTGAAGACATTCAGGGCCTCAATTCCGAGGTGCTGCAATGCTGGCACTAATAGCCGTGGTAGTAAAGTCGATGGTGTACTTCACGTGGTGCGGTGTGCGCAGGCCATACATGTACAGGTACCGATAGTAGAGGCATTGGTGGCTAGTGTGGCTGGTGTGGCTAATGGGACTAATGTGGGTGGTGTGACGGGCGTAGCATACACCGCCACAATGTATTATTCTGTATTAATTTTCATAACGCTTGCCCAGGTTTCCCCGCCAACCTTTTGCTTGGGCAGCATAATACAACTTTACTACATAGAACATACAAATCACCAAGACGACCATTTAATTAATATTACCAATTACACGTTGCAACTATTTCATTCTACGAAGCTATTATCATTAGTCTTCCTACGTATCCGAATTGAAATCGGTATCGCTAACCAGCAGACATATGGCACATTTCAAAGAACGACTTACTCCTCCGATCCCGTCAGATCACGACATCACTCAGAGAGACCACCTCATCGAGTTTTTCCACCCCGCATATCCCATTTCTGCCCCCCCTCTCCTCAGTCTTGTTGCCGTTGATGTGGCGGGCAATGGTACACTGGGGATTGATTACGATTTTGCGAAAGCCTGCTGCGGGATTGTAGCAAACAATCGATGGGATGATGCGACCTACATCGCGACCAAGAACCAAGTAGGATCATCCCTGAATAGAGTATCACGACCAGAAGATGGCCTCCTCCCGATCCTCGCCTCCGACATGGCATATTACTTCGTTGTCGACCACCCTACAAACCGCTACCCTGTCGTACCTAGCTTCGATCATTGGCGGTTCCCGCATACTGAGTTGCCCGCACCATGGGATGCCTTACGTATCCCTGATGGCAGTGGGCAAGTATTTGGCAGTGAAAGCAAGATCGCGGTCCGCGTTCGTGATCGGAGCTGTCGTGTTACAGGGTCTATCGAGGCCCTTGAGACTGCTCACATTATTCCCTATGCTCATCACGAGTGGTTTGAGAGCAACAACATGAGGCAATACTGCCGTTTACCTGCAACCGTGCCTCCTATCGACGATGACGCCAATTTAATAACGCTACGCGCCGACATACATATTCTGTGGGACCAATACCGATTTGCTTTTGTTCCGAAGAGAGAGGGCGCTATCGGGTCTGGGTCACGGCCACCTGTTCTTGTCGTCCATGCCGTCCTGCCAAAAGGCAGCCGCGAGATCTATCAGTTTTACCATAATCGGCCCTTACAATCCCCTGTCGTTGGCATCGCAGTCCAGTTTCTTTTCGCACGTTTCGCCCTCTCCATTCTACGTGACGATACATATCGTTTTTTCAGTGGTGGCCCTTTACAGTATACGGTTTGCTTATACGACAAAGAAACAGGAGGGCAGCGTTCCGATAACCTAGATCGCGATGAACTACGTCGCTGCAGTCAGCTATTCTTTTCATCGTCCGGTCGTATGAAAAGCGTCAGCCCTAGAAAGCGCAAGACGCCTTCTACAACAGGGCGGGCGGCGGTGGTAGACGAGGATGGATCAGATGAAGAGTGGTCCGACGAGGGCGCATCTGAGGAAGACGCATCCTACGAGGATAGATCATATCGTGATGATTGGGAGAATGCTCATCTACGTGGAAGAAAGAGGTATCGCAGTGCTGATTACTACAGGCACCAAAAGCAGAGAGACAACCATAGCCCGGTTGGCTTGTCTTTCGCATCCACTATATCAGTAACTCCACCATTGTCCCCTAAGCCGTTACCTGCCGATACACAACAGGGCCACGGATGGGCATTGGATGAAGACAAAGTAGAAAATAAGGATGAAGATGATTCATTAATACTGTTACAGTCTACGAAGCGGCAGAAAATAATCTAGCTTAATACACTAGGTCTTGACATTATTGTTCAGCTATTTTAAATGGGCAACACTGCTTTTACTGTGTTTATACTATATCTGCTCTATGTTTATACTGTATTTACTACGTGTATTTACTGCATGTATATATTGTATTTATTAACTATGTGTTTATATTCTATTTATTAAATATTTATATTATTTTTTAACTTGATAACATTTATTATTGTAGTGTAAAGAAATATAGTTTAACAGATTCACAAAGTGCACATATAATATAGCTGTATATTTCATCAAGGGAGGAGTAGGCACCAGCCGATTATATAAGGGTGTAGCAAACAAAGCTCGTCATCAGGCGGGCCCTAAATCAGGCGTCCAAATCGGCTCCATACGGCTCCTCGTGATACCTAATCATACGCCTAATTTTAGTAGCTGATTTAGTACTATACAAAGCAAATCTTACCCAGTATAAACCTAAACCCAATATATTTTAAAAGCCTAGCTAATTAGGGCCTAATTATACAAGCTTGTAAGGGTTTAAACCTTAATTTAGCCTACTTTTATTGTTTTTAAAGGTTTAGTAAAGGTATTAACTACTTAATTTCTGGCCAATATATAGTTCTAAGTAGAATTTTTACGATTTTAAACCAATTAATATTTTTTTAAAATATTTTTAAGGGTTAAAGCAGGCCTATTAATATATATTATAGCGTTTAATCCTTAAAGCAATACGCTTTTAAATGCGTTTTTTAACTATAACAACTTTTAATAACATTTATTATTATAAAATGCTTTCTGCTTAGAAAACAGTTTAATATACCCTTTTTAACATCTTTTTAAGCGTTTAGTAAGCTTAATAACTTGTTTAATAACTTAATTAGCGTACTAAAAATTATAGCAAAGTTATTAACCCTATTTTAAATATTTATTATGTTTATTAACAGCTTTTTTAACTACTTTTTTTAAGATATTATTATATTTAAAAAGGGTTAAAACTATATTATATATTATAATTTTTTTTAAAAGCGTGTTTAGTAGTAGCTTTATAAGTTTTAGTTAAAAAATTATAGCAACCTAGCTAAAAAAGTAATAATCTAGGTATATAAATAGTGTGTTTAAGCAAGCATTAAAAACTAGAATTTTTATTAATTTGTAGCAAATACTAGCAAATTTATTATAGCACACTTTTAAAAAAAACATTATATTATTATAAGTATAGCTAGTTATTTAGTTTTTAGTTGCTTGCTAATTAATATAAAGGCGCTAGTACTAGTATATAACAACTTTATAGCTACTTTAACTTTTTAACTAAGCAACTTATAAAAAATATATAACTATATTAATTTTGCTAATTTATATAAATAAGCACTATATAGTAAGATTGCTATTAAGTTTATTTATTATTATTTTTAAGTAATCCGCTTAGCTGTTTTATAGCACGGCTATTTTATATTTTATTTGCAAGCAAAAACTATTTTAAAAAAGCTTTTAAAGCGCGCTAAAAGGCTTGCCAAGCCTTTTAAAGCTTTTAAAGCGCTCCTTTAGCTAAGTAAAACGCTTGCGCTGCTTATATAAAGCTCTTATTATATTTTTTTTTTTTATTAAATCTTTACTTAGTTAAGTT
>Ga0247782_1000664_pt1 | contig 11431 bp, 8 predicted proteins | sample UWRJL019104C5_FD_179928 | JGI IMG/M metagenome (GOLD analysis project Ga0247782, IMG submission 179928) | Plant litter microbial communities from Arlington Agricultural Research Station in Wisconsin, United States - UWRJ-L019-104C-5 | ecosystem: Environmental > Terrestrial > Plant litter >...
TTGATTTTTTTTTTTTTTTTTTTTTTGAGCGGAGAGTTCTGGGGGGTTTTTTTCTTTTTTCTTTTGGAATATACTCACCAGATCATAGCTGTGGCGTCGGCATTAGCCTGTAGGACGTCCTGGGGCCATACAGAGAAATCTCTGACGGTGACGCACTTGAGCTTCGGATTGCGCGTGATGTCCGAAGGCAAGTTTCGTCGCACAAATGCGACGACCCCAGTGATGTCCGGGTGGGAAAGACATTGGCGGAGACACTCGCCCCCGATAAAACCGCTTGCGCCGACGAAAAGGACTTTCATGATGATGAGTTGGACCTTGGTAGTTATGAACTGTGAAGATGAGTGAGTTATTCTCTGTGGCTTACAGAATATAATTGGGAAGTGGCCCGTATTTAAGCTTGTATGAGTGAGTGGACTTTGTATGTGCGCGGCGGAGCTGTCAGCAGCCCCTTTCGGCGGAGTTGTCGAATCCTTGGGCGGACTTTGCAAAGTCCTCATTCTCCGCGCAAGGTGAGAAGGCGGAGATTATGTATGACATTCTGTGCACTCGTCGCCTTGATACTTAGACGCATTCCCAAGTTTTGAGATGAATTGTCGCGCGCTCTTCTGTACTAATTCGGTGTCTTATCTGTTAGAGCTCACAAGTCCCGACTTCCCACGCATACCCCTCCACATCATCAGCTTTAAGCCCCTGCCAGTCTTATTTTGAGCGCTCGTCTCATCCTCTATCTGCCAGCTTTGTAACTAAGACTGGATCCAAACACATTCTGCTGTATTTTTATTGTTGCCAGCTTTTCCAAATAGTGCTCGAAACATCAGAACCCTGTCCCAGAACGAGCCAAGCGTGTGCATTCTACAATCCGCCCAGAAATATGACTGAGAGGAAGGAGCTAAACATGCTTTTACGGGGATGGAAAGTAGTATTAAGTGCCCGCATAAATCTAGCGTGTATTAAAAACTAAATACAACCATTGTGCACAAGTAAGATTGTTGCAATTGAAGACAAGCCACCAATAAAACTCTTCTCATCTCAGCTGAATTCCTAGAACAATTAGCTGTCCTTACTGCAGAATGAGTAGCCGCCTATGCTTGAGCTTATTGATAGCCAAGCCTCCTTATATGCACGGCACCAAATCCCAATAGGGCTGACACTCGATATTATTAGAATTCCGTAAAACAGTGACAGGGTGCGGAGAAGAGGAGAGGGGCATCAAAGCAACTACCGATTTCCCACTAAACGTCCCCTTCTGAGAGACAATTGGAATTTTACGGAGTAATATTGATTGTAGATAGTAGTTTGAAGCCGTGCCGTACTATCATTCTTGTCTGGTTGTAGTCGTCTTCAGTTTGATGACAGATTGCTAGATACAAGCCGTTAAGCTGCAAGCTACGCTGACTAGCTCTGACGTCATAGGATGACATACTAACCTAGCGCTTAGTGCTCCAATATCATGAGCCTGAGACTTAGGCTCTGTGTTGCAATAGATAGGTGTAATAATGTACGTTGCTAGCCTAGTGGATTAGAGATCATTCAAACAGATTTGAAAGCATGGCCAAGTTTCATCGAAAAGGCAGTGTACACGTAGGTTTCTAGTCTTTAGCTTACTTCGTTGATCTCACCCGTGAAAGAACTTGTTCACACCACAAGCTTACCTTAGATACCTAACTTAAATATATGATTAGCTTCACACTTCTTAGAATCTGTGCCTACCCAGCTAATCAGCCCTGGCCGAACAAACCCTGGAGAACTAAGCCCGCCTAAATGATGCGAACAGAAGCGATCCAATGCGAAGGCCGCTTGTAGCCCTGGGTAGCCTCTCTCCACGCGGGGTACGGGAACCTACAGGTTTCAAGATGCGGGACAGCGACCCATCCCGATAACTCGGATTAACCATGGCCGACAGTGACTGACTGATTGGGCAAATAAATCATGTGAGCATCATAGAGTGAAATATTGTTATTATTGTAATCTTTTTTTTTTTCATCATATTTCTTCGCATTATCTTTTCGTTGGAGATAGCACCTTCGTCGGACAGCCAGTCGTCTCGTCTTGCATCATGTCTCTGGCAAAAGTGCATCCAGCATCCCAGCCCGACTGGAACAATCTCGAGGTTCTCCATAAGGGTACTGTGCCCCCACGCGTCAATTTTCACATCTACAATTCAGCACGGGATGCCCTGAGCTATGATACAACAAAGGCCAGGATACACTCGCTATCGGGGACATGGAAGTTCAACCTAGCTAAGAATCCGTTCGAGGGCCCGGAAGGCTTCGAAGACCCGGCCTTTGATACGTCGGGATGGGACGACACGCCGGTCCCAAGCATGTGGCAGCTGAACGGGTACGGAAAAGGTCCCCACTACACCAACGTCAACTTCCCGATCCCCGTTGATCCGCCCAATGCCCCGTTCGTGGAAAATGAGACGGGGCACTATGTCCGCAAATTCACTGTCCCCAAGACCCTTCGCGACTCTCAGCTCCGTCTGAGGTTTGAGGGCGTTGATTCGGCGTACCATGTTTGGGTGAATGGCAAGGAAATCGGGTATCACCAGGGCTCTAGAAACCCTGCCGAATTCGATATTACCAAGGTAGTGGACCAGGCGGGCGAGAATACTCTAGCTGTGAAGGTATATCAATACTGTGACGCGACTTACATAGAAGACCAGGTATGTTTAGATTAGATGTTACGATGCTGACGTGTCCTTCCTACGACTACTAACCGCTACTAGGATCAATGGCGGATGAGCGGTATCTTTCGTGATGTTCATCTCTTCGCCTTCCCATCCCAATCTCGTATCGAAGATCTCTTCATTCAAACCAAACTGGATGAAGAATATGTCAATGCAAAACTCCATGTTAGAGTCGACGTAACAGGGTCTTCTGAAATTCAAGCGACTCTTTATGGTCCGGATAAGAAGCCCCTGGTTGCTGGCGGTTCCAAAGTGGTGGGCGGCGGCTCTGTCGATATCAGTTTGAATGTGAAAGACCCATCGAAGTGGACGGCAGAATCACCCACTTTGTATCATCTGGTAGTAACACTCAATGGTACGAGCTTCATCTCTCAACGGGTTGGCTTCCGTCAGGTAGAGATGAAGGATGGACTTCTCAAAGTGAACGGGAAACGAATCGTGCTGAGAGGCGCCAATCGACATGAGCATCATCCCAAGTTTGGCCGTGCTGTGCCATATGAGTTTATGAAGAGGGATCTCCTACTGATGAAGACTCATAATATCAACGCAATCCGAACCTCGCACCAACCGAGTGACCCCCGCTTGTATGATTTGGCTGACGAGCTAGGTGTAAGCTTACTTCAGCGCTGATCATAATCTTTTACTAATCCGCAATAGTTCTGGGTCATGGATGAAGCCGATCTCGAATGCCATGGTTTCGAGGCGATTTGTAAGTACATTGTTCCAGTTATATCGTAAATCACCGAAACGACTAACATTTCTTAGGTGATGCTGCACTTTCCCCTGAAGATCAGGCACTTCCTTTCAGAGAGCGCCAACTATTGACACGGGCCAAAGCTGCCAAGTGGACGTCAGATAACCCCGACTGGGAGAAGGCATACGTTGACCGTGCCGTGCAACTCGTGCGACGCGACCAGCTGCACCCCTCCGTGATCATGTGGTCGCTAGGAAACGAAGCCTTCTACGGCCGCAACCACGTGGCCATGTACAACTGGATCAAGTCGTATGACGACAGCCGGCCCGTTCACTATGAGGCCGACATCTACGCGCAGACCACGGATATGTACTCCCGCATGTATCCTCCTATTGAAGAGATAGTCGACTTTGCCAACGACAAGAGCAAGACGAAGCCGCTCATCCTGTGCGAATACGTCCACGCTATGGGCAATGGCCCCGGGAATATCAAGGAGTACGTCGAAATGTTTTACAAGTACGACACGCTCCAAGGAGGCTTCGTATGGGAATGGGCGAACCACGGTCTACTGAAGAAAGACGATGAGACCGGGGACGAGTTCTATGGTTACGGTGGCGACTTTGGCGATGTGCCTAATGATGGCAACTTCGTCATGGATGGTGTCCTCTTCTCCGACCATACACCAAACCCCGGCCTCATCGAGTACAAGAAGGCGATAGAACCCGTTAAAGTCATTTCGCATACCACCGAAAAGGTCACAGTCGTGAATCGGTATGATTTTATTACTTTGGATCATCTTGAAGCCAGTTATGTGATCCTCGATGAAGGGAAGCCAACGTCACAAAAGGGGGTTATTAAGATTCCAAAAGGTGTCGAGCCCGAGCAGACTGTTGAGCTTACTGTCTTGGAGCAGCCTCTTCCGTCCGACTTCTTGTCAGGCGAAAGAACAGTTCAAATCACATTTCGCCAACGTTCTGGGACAGCATCTCTGCCCGCCGGACATGAGATCGCTTTCGGAGAATATACCATCTCCCCTCCGGCTCCCATAACTCTAACCTCAAGCACCGACAAGCTCGTCGTGAAGGAGACCCCAACGCTCATCACGATCGAATCCGCAACCACGATGTGGACATTCAGCCCGATCCGTGGCGAGATCCTCTCGTTCAAGAAGAACGGGGCGGAGTTTCTGGCCACGAGCCCTAGCGTCACCTTCTACCGCGCGCAGACGGACAACGACTTCCCCCAGGACGGCGCGAACTGGAGGGACCGACTCCTCCACCTCGCGACGTCGCGGACGCGCAGCAGCACGTGGGACGCAGACAAAGGAAACAGAAACAGCGCGTTTACCGTGCGAGTGAAGCAGCGGTTCGCTCCGCCAGTGCTCTCGTGGTCGATCGATCTCGACATTACTTATACCTTCGAGGCCAGCGGTTCTGTGACGATTCGCGTAAACGGTGTGCCCAAGGGTGAAAACTTACCGCGCACGCTCCCGCGCATCGGCCTCGCCTTCGAGTTACCCAAATCATGGGCAGGCTCTTCTTCCAGGGACGGCGCAAAGAAAGCGGTGACATGGTACGGCCGCGGACCGGGCGAGAGCTACGTGGACAAGAAATTCTCGCAGAAAATAGGGGAGTACGCCGTCAACTCCGTCGACGAGCTCTGGACGAATTACGAATTCCCCCAGGAAGGCGGCAATCGTACCGACACGCGCTGGGTGCGGTTTGCAAGCACCGAGTCCGGGGAGGAGATCACGGCGAGGTTCTTCGATACCACATCTACATCTAAGGAGAAGGATGGAAAGAAGGAGAGAAAATTGTTCGATTTTAATGCTTCGCATTATCGTATCCCCGACGTCGACGCCGCGAAACACCCGCACGAACTCCGCAGGAAGAAGACGGAGAATGTGGTCGTCAGACTGGATGCTGCGCATCATGGTCTTGGTAGTGGTTCCTGCGGACCGAAGACCAGGGATGAGTATGCGTTGCTTACTTCGCCGTTTGAGTTTGAGGTTCAGCTTTCGTGAGGGTGCTAGGTCTTGGGATATGGGGTTTTTATAATATTTTGTTGGGCAGAAACGGATATTAGCGATAGCACATGGGAATTTGATCTTGTATGTATGAGGAAACCTGGGACCCTTTGATGATTCTAATGACACTTCCTCTCCGTAACCTATCTCCTCTATATTTAGCACTGCTCGTTTATCGTATGGGGGTTGTACCACAACGTGAGGACTTGTAAATCAGTATTTCTAGGTAGCATAAAGCCACATCAAACGAATAATCACATCCTCAGTCGGAACTTAGTGTATCGCCATCGTGCTTCCTAGTCACCACATCATTCTATCATACCCAAGCCTCTTTAACGATCGCCTACTATGTATATGAGCTCTAGGTATTGTCTAGATTCGGAGTCATTGAAATTTATGACCCCACACCTTACTGTCTCATCCCTGTCAGTTCTTGTGGCTAGCTTGTACCTACCCAATGACATACCTACCTGTACTCATGTACCTAATAAGGTTAGGACTATGGGTGCTTTTCCCGATTTAGATGGAGGTACCTCATTAAGGTTTCTTGTCAAGTGCCCCTCGATTGCGAGGTTGACAATTTGGACTTTTTTAATTCTCTGCGATCCAGCCAAATGCCTTCGTTGTTCTACCTCTGGTATCTTCCTGTTATATCGTAAGAAGGCATATTTGTCATGCCAGAGACCTCCGGAAAGGTAGCAGCTGAGTAGGTCTTCCTATTAACCCTCCCTCAATTTTAGTATACGTGCTAACATTCGATGTCACAAACGAAGAAAAGCCGCTGCCGCTACCAACCCCCGAGGAATTCCATACGCGCCTTTCGTCGACAAGGTCGAGGACTATGTCTCGTCACGGCAGGAAGTCGAGGCCACGTTGCGCAATTTCCAGGAAATGATCTCGTACGCCCCCTTTCCAGACTATGGGCTTCCATCAACTACGTGTGGGACATTTACGAGGGGTAGCTCTGGGAGAGTATGATTGGTTGACATCGAGACTTTGTTTGCACAGGAAATATCAGTTCATGGAGTTGAATCTTCAGCGAAGGATCACGGGCCTGAAAGACAAAATGCCAGACATACAAAAGACACTAGACACGGTTCGATTCTTGAAGACGAGGACGGTACGTCATGCGCGCCCCCTAACATGACGTATAGTTGCTGATTCAGCATGCAATAGAGCGATGACGACCCGATAGAGACCACCTTCGAACTGAACGACACGCTTTACGCCAAGGCGACTATACCACCGACCGAGGAGGCATATCTATGGCTGGGGGTATGTCATAACCAACCTTGTGTCTACTACAGGCAAGACTTAAGGGTTCGACTGACTGGTATCTGTGACTCAGGCGAATGTGATGCTTTCGTATCCCCTCGATGAAGCTGAAACGCTTCTCACATCGAAGCTGTCAGCTGCGAAGCAGAGCTACGCCAATTGCGAGGAGGATCTAGAATTCCTAAGAGAGCAGATTACGGTAAGCAAGAACAAACCACGTATATCGTAGTTACTCGTTAGCTGATTTCGATTTGATTAGACAATGGAGGTCGCGATAGCTCGGGTCTATAACTGGGAAGTGGTACAGAAACGTAAAGAGAAGGCCGAGGAAGACCGCAAGGGGACAGGGTCGAAGGACGGCGACGACCAACCCAACGGATAAATGGTTCATACAGTTAGAAAGCGAAAATACATGAAAAACACCCCCTGAATTTGGGGCAAGATACCTACCTAGCAGAGATTAAGGGGTAATCCATAATACTTATGAAGCCACTCGACTAACCCAAGTTAACCCTCTCAAATCTCTCGACTAATTAGTACTTAGGGGATCACAGACGCAGCTCGGGCCGAGATATGAACGTCTGAGGCATATCCGGGGAAGGCATTACGACGTCATGAGAATATGACCGGGAAATAGGTACACTCCTAGCTGTCGTGTGTGCAGTACCTTACGTGGTGTACAGCTGGAGTTTACTTGTTGCGAGAACTTGAGCTCATAGGACAGACAGCATGCACGGGCAATATTCTATGGCGATGGTAAACAGTCTTCTATTATATATAGTCCTACAAGGAAAATGAAAGCACCAACATGTTCACAATTATTCGGCAGCTTAAACCTACTGGCTACTGTCTCAATAAACCGGATTGGATAGACATTTACCTGTATGGTACAGTATATTTGAACCACCGGTTCCGTCTACTGCGTGACGATCCCCGGACACCCCGTTACATAATTTAATAAAATTCCTTATCGATACGTCTCGGAATACAAGCCCCTCACAAGCAGAAAACCTAGGGTGGTAGGTACCTTAGGCCCTTGGCTTAACATTTGAGGCACAGTCACAGTGACCAACCAACAATCCCATACCAGAAGCCCATACCCACAGAGATGGTGGGAAGGATTAGGACAGATGATCTCAGCAATACCCTACCTACATATCTTCAAGATTCCACAGCCACAATGTCCGGCACCAAGCTACGTTACAACCTGTTTGATTTGAATACCCTTTCCGTGGTCTACTGTGTGGTGAGCGATATTTCAAATAGAAAGCAGTCTAGAGAACTGGTAGTATATTGACCAATTACGCACTTGTAGAGAAAGAACGTGCCAGCAACGCACCGTCATTTTGGTATCTACCATTTGGTGACTCCTTGGCAAACCTACCAGACACAGTATGAGATACCTCAGGATCCGCCTATTGATCCTAGAAAATTGGTGCGCTTGCATTCAGCAACACTGTACTTGTCCCATATAGCGCACCCTCTGCCCCCTATGTAGTAATCGTGGGGATATTGGCAGCCAATAAAGTCTCAGCCCCCTGAAAGCGTGTCTATAAAGTACGTACCTAATAAAGAGCACGGCTAGCCCGCCATTGCACCTTTTCCTAACAACTCCCACAATCCAACACTCTCCATTCTGGATTTGCGGGCTTCGACATCCTCACCGGGCAGAGGGCCAAGTAAAGTATTCTTAAGACAGGATTTAGTGTCTTCCGCCGCAACCATATTCTTTTCGGCTGACCTCCCGGCTCCCCACACCGACTTCAACCCCTCCAGGCCTCAACACATCACGAAAGACATAAGCCAGAGCCCAACATGGAGCTGGATCCCAAGTACGATAACTATGACTTTCCCACGACCTCGGTTGACGCCCGCTCGGGACATGCCGGCCATTTGAACGCGACCCAGCAAGCCCAAGTGCACCAGTTTCGCCTGATGCTCGAAAGCGCAGGATATACGGAGCGTCTTGATACTTTGACCCTGGTACGGCCCTAGTTGATATTAAAGCCATAATCATAGCCTCTGTAGCATACTAACGAAGCGAACCCGCGAACAGCTCCGATTTCTGCGTGCCCGTGGCAAGGGAAAGGGAGACGCCAAGCAATGGGACGTCGAGGCCTCCAAGCAAATGTTCGCAGTCACCTATTCTACCTTGACGCTACACCTCGAGTCTAACCGTATCGGTCACAAACAGGTTCATCAAGTCCGAGGAGTGGCGCAAGAAGGTCACCATTAGGGAATACGGCGCGAAAGAACACCGTCTTCTATCTATCGACGAGAATCCCTCGCAGAACCCCCCCGCGGAGCCACTGAAGCTGGATGAGCAAGTTCGGACCTGGGATAAGGATGGGTCATTCAAGGCGGGCCTTTCAAAATACTACAAACAGTTCTACCACAAGACCGACAAGGTATAACCTAAACCGTGGTTCACCAAAGTCTATCTGTTTGTCCACTAAAACTTTTCCTACAGGACGGCAGACCATGCTACTTCGAGATTCTGGGCGGTGTGAACCTGGACGAGCTCAACAAGGCTGGCTACACGAACGACAAGATGCTGCTCAACCTAGCGGTTGAGTACGAGAAGATGGCCGACCCTCGTCTACCCGCCTGCTCGCGCAAGGCCGGCCACTTCCTGGAGACGTCGTGCACCGTCATAGATGTTGCCAATGTCAAGCTCTCCAGAACCGAAATCATGCCCTACTTCTCCCAGTCCTCCGAGATGAGCAGCGATAACTACCCCGAGCGCCTAGGAAAGCTGTTTGTCATCAACACCACGAGACTGCAGCGGGGTCTTTGGTGGATTCTGTCGAACCTTCTCGACCCGGTTACCGTCTCCAAGATCCAAGTCCTTGGTTACGACTACAAGGATACTCTCCTCAAGCATATCCCTGCCGAGAATCTGCCCGCTATGTTCGGTGGCTCGTGCCAATGTGAGGGCGGCTGTGAGCTTAGCGATGCGGGTCCATGGCAAGAAGATGAGTGGAGACGGCCTGCCTGGTGGGAGAAGGATGAAGAAAAAGAAGAGGAGAAGAAGGAAGAGGAAACGGCAGAAGGTGCCGCTGCTGAGGGTGAGGAGATCAAGGCTGCTGCATAAAGGCGTTGAAAGCTTTTCGTGAGCGAACAAGCAAGAATACGGGTAACCCAACAAGGCGTTTAGGGAACGTAAGCATTTTTGGCCTGGACATATCGGCCGGTTGTGGAATCGTATGACCTTTTGACAAACAAACAAATGGAAGTTTAATCTTTGAACCCCGTACTGCGGAAGACAGAACAGAACCAAATCCCAATCTCCAGAAACAGGAAAGAAGAATCGGACTACCTATAGACTAAGCGGCAGAACAGACAAAAATTGGGAAATTAGTTGGGAAACGAAATAAAGTACAGGTAATGAACTGAACTGGTAAGGTAAAGAGAGCTTGGCCGTCCTCCCTGTTTGCAGAGACGTCTGGGCATGAAGATGGATGTAGCTTAGCTATCATGGTCAACCTGATTTTATTGGCACTAAGAATACATCCCGAATAGAACACATAGCCTCGCATTTTTTGCGCGTGAAAGTCTCGCGGGAAAGAGGTTATCCACAGCAGGGGGGTTCCCTAAGATGCGAGACAGATGCGATAGAAAAGGGTTGTTGTTCATATTCTCATGCAACACATGACAGACAGGGCCGGTATTATTTTATTTGGGTTCGGACAGCGCCCCGAGTACAATATTAAATATCGAGCAATGATACTAACATGCCCCGGAGTCATTGTGCGTGCCGTATGCGTGTGATACATGCATGCATATATGCATGTATTTATGTATGTATGTGTGTATATACCTAGGTTCGGTAGGTATGTATTTCTTTCCTTTCCTCAGCGCTCCGAAACCACATACTCGCCCGCCTTCCTCGCCCTCTCCATCCTCGCCACCACGGCCGGCATCTCCTTCTTCGTCCTGCCGAGCCCACGCACGGCCTCCTCGAAACTCCTCTCGACGTCCTGTTGGCGCTCCAGAGGCGCTACTGTGATGATGGAAGAACTCAAAGACGCAGACACACTCCCCTCGTCTCTAGCTGTAGTGGTATTTTGGACAGAAGCAGTGGTAGCAATGGCAGAGCCCCCGGACGGTTTGTAATTGGCAGCTATTGGCGTGTGCCGGTTATTAGCCTTCTCAAGCGCCTCCTCGTCATCCCTGATACCCCTACGCGACGCCTCGGCCCAAGCGCTCGCGACGCTGCGAGGCACGTTCTTCTTCAGCTGCGCGATGTCCCGCAACAGGTCCTCTTCCTCTGCCGTCAAGGCCTCGACGCGGGCGCGCTTTCGCGCGTCGAAGGGCTCGAATACTTCTTCTGGTTCGGCAGTTGCCTGAGCAGTGTTTGTGGAAGAGGATGAGAAGATGTGGGATGGGTCTGCGGGGAGACCGTTGATGCTTATGTTTGGAGCTGCTAGGCTGAAGGTTTTGGTTATGTACTATTGTTCTATTTGTTAGTTGGTGAATATGGTCTTCTTCTCTTTTGAGATATGTTGTGGTTGATTGTGGTTGTGATTATAGTTAGGTTTAGGCAAAGGGGAGGGCGGTTTAGAAAAGTTTTTTAGGATGAGATGCTATCTGGACGTGAGAGCGAAATGCAACCCCATCTCACGTTTTCGTCTTCTCTGATGTACTAAGAATGCACGATGGAAATATTCATCTACTATAAGCCCATACATAAAATAAAACCAGATAGAGGATGAAAAGCAACAAAAGAGTAAGAGCTGAAAAAAAA
>Ga0247782_1000665_pt1 | contig 11421 bp, 8 predicted proteins | sample UWRJL019104C5_FD_179928 | JGI IMG/M metagenome (GOLD analysis project Ga0247782, IMG submission 179928) | Plant litter microbial communities from Arlington Agricultural Research Station in Wisconsin, United States - UWRJ-L019-104C-5 | ecosystem: Environmental > Terrestrial > Plant litter >...
AGTTTTAAATCACAAAAAAAAAAAAAAAAAAAAAAAACAAAAACCCCACAGCACATGTATGTACGTATGTAGGTTGCGTGCGTGTGTAGGGAGGTCGAGTTAAGTTAAGTCGAGCCACCCAGTCACTCACCTGCAGGATGGGATGGGATAAGTCGATCTAATAACCATTACTCACTTAGGCAGCTTAGCCGCCTTGCAGCCTTTCCCCATAATTCTATGTTGCCAATGCACCCAGTCCATCCAGTGCGTCTGCATCGTCCATCGTCTAGTAGTAATAATAAGAAGTACACACAAGGTAGGTAGCGTAGGTACGGATGAAGGTGATATCGACCGTTTGGCTGAATGGGGTCATATCGTATGGGTCCATCCCACCTATATATCCTTGCTCCCTTTCCGTGGGCCTAGGCCGTATATCATCTGTCTTGAAGTCGACCTTCACGACTCTTTGATGGTGCTTCTGCATCCTTCCCAGGCTTATAAACAACCTTGCCCATGTTCATTGTACGTCGTCCGTCATCCGTCATCCGTTGTCTGCCCGTCCGTCGTCTATTACCCCTTTAGCGTGGCTTCATTCGTTTGAGTCTTCTGGGCTACTGGCACGTTGTGTATAATAATATTTTCATGGTTTGCGGTTCCTCTCACGCATTCTGTCTCCACTCCCCGGTGCTTGCTTGTGGCTATTGCTTCAGGTATTGAGCAAGAGGTCAGCTATATATACAGCCCTCGCCCACTCGTATTGTCTATTGTTTAACGATATTGCGACCCTATTCATTCGACTACGCCTCCATTGTCGTCATCGTCCTCTTTAATATCGCCAGCCTCAATATCATCTTCCACCTTACGTCACTGCTGGTATGATCATTGACCTGCCCGGGCTGCCCTCCATTATTGCCAACCTAATCTCTATCATTACGACAACTATTCCGTGCCAATTCACGTCTACACGCTCTCGACTTGAATGACTTGAACGGAGCTTGCTTGCTCGCCTCGCCATCACACAATAGTCGAAGCTGCCTAGATAACAGGAGGTCACCTACTCACGGAACTCTCCTTCCTCGTGCTCATACCTCCGCATACCACCAGGTCATCTGCTCGATACAGTAGTTGAGGCTTCCTCGTCTGTGACGAGAACTTGGTCTTCTTGGGCGAAACGTCGCTTCCACACACACACACACACACATACACACACGAGTGCGCGCGCACACACGCATACACAGATCTGCCGTAGCTAGCCGGTAGGATCTCGCTCGAACGCTCCTGTTATCAGCTGAAGCACATCCGGGCTTGACTTAAGCTGTCTGTCTCTTTTTGCTATACGAGATTGTTACTCTTGCATCCTAGGAATTATCAATATCTGACCGTGGTTCAATATTTCGGTATACTTGGCCTAAATATCGTGTCATTCCTAAAATAGTGGTATTCTATTTCGGACCGAGAAAAGTCAATACGATGGAGATAGTCGATAAACCTGTGGGATTCTTTTTCTCGCATGTGAGCTTCCAATTCCTCTCCTCGGCGAGGTTCTGGTGGTACACTTTTTGGATCTTGTGGTGAGTTCTTGTTTAATCCCTAATAGCGAGAATGCAGTGTGATTTGATGCACTGAATTGGGGCATCTGATTGGCTTATGGGCAAGCCCCCCCACACGATGAAATCTGACCATCAGCGCAGGCTTCATCGCTACGTGCGCCTCATCCTCCACACCATTGCCCATTGGCGGTACAAGTCCAAGCCGATCCCGGAAAAGCCAACCTTCACTGCCGACGATGTCACAGTCATCATCCCAACAATTCACAATGTTTTCGAGGAGCTGCGCCCGTCTCTCGAGAGTATCCTCGCATGCAAGCCTGCCGAGCTGATCCTTGTCACCACGGTGGACAAGCATGCGGGGCTCGAGACGCTTGCCAAGAGCCTGTCTACCCCAAATGTTCGCGTGCTATTCACGCCGATTGCCAATAAGCGCCTCCAGGTCTGTGAAGCGCTCCCCAAGGTGAACACGGCGATTACTATTATGGCCGATGACGATGTCACATGGCCTGCAACCCTTCTGCCTTGGATCTTAGCCCCCTTCGAGAACCCCAAGATAGGAGGTGTTGGGACTTGCCAACGGGTCCGTCGTGAGCCGGGGGCCTCTTGGTCCACGCAGATCTGGAACTGGCTAGGAGCGGCTTACATCGAGCGCCGCAATTTCGAGATCTCGGCCACACACAACATGGATGGCGGCACCTCGTGCATGTCTGGCCGCACCGGAGCTTATCGTTCACAAATCCTGTCTAGCTACGACTTTCTCGAGGGTTTCAAGACTGAGCGCTGGCGTCACTACATCCTCAATGCTGATGACGACAACTTTGTCACCCGCTGGCTGGTCAATCACCAATGGCAGACCTGGATCCAGTACGAGCCTGAGTGCGAAATCGAGACAACTCTGGAAAACAGCCACAAGTTCCTCTACCAGTGTTCCAGATGGTCCCGCAGTAATTGGCGCAGCAACTATACTAGTCTTTGCCGCGAGTTATATGTCTGGACGTAAGCTCTTATCTCCCAGCTATACTTATGGTGGGATGATTCACCACTGACCTGTCTCGTGTCTCAATAGTCAACAGCCGTGGTGCACCTATGCCTTGCACATCGCCACCTTCACCTCTCTCGCATTTGTTGTTGATCCTCTCTTGCTAGCTTCCCTCTGGTGGGGAACAGAAGGGGTGGATGCGGATGTCCGCCGACGCCTATTCTGGTCACAGTTCATCTTCATGTTTGCCTACACCAAAGTCGTGAAATTGATCGGCCTCTTCCGGAAACAACCAAGCGACATCATTTTTCTCCCGGTCTCCATCATCTTTGGCTATTTCCATGGCCTCATTAAGCTCTATGCGCTTTTCACTTTGAATATGGTAGGAATAGTGTCAGCTCAGATTGTGATTCATCTGCTGACTTTTGTTTTAGACCTCTTGGGGTAGCCGGCCTGACGGTGATGCCAACGACGCACTGCGCATGTCGCCTCGTCCACGCAGGAGCGATAGCATTGCAACCCCGCTGCCACGCCCTGACGATCTAGACCGTCTGCTTCATAGAATGCGCAGCGTGCCGGGCAAGTTGTCGGAGAAGGCACTTCTCGACCCGGACACTGGAATGCCATCAATTGCCATGGTCGCCGGATTCACGACATAGGTTTGCGCTACGTATGCGCAGCCCTCAATGCCAAACTCCCTTACCTTCCTTCGTTCTGCATTGAAGCGCGTGGGCGGGACGAGAACACGAATTTATGATCTCACGATTGCCTTGTCATCCTGATGCATAATTTTCTTCCTTCATCTCGGCTACTGGAAAAGGAATAACGGAACTTTCGCCAGTCAAACGGACGATGCCTTTGCTTTAATCGCGAATGGGCCTACAAACGGACTAATACGTTGCGCTAATACTCCTTCTCGCTACCAAAAAGGGAGAAAAAAAAAAAACCTTTTCTGTCAGACGGTTACGGAAGGGCGGTAAGGGGGGGAAATCTCCTAATGGGATATAATGGGAGAATCTTGGAGTTCAGCACACATTCTCGACATTACTATGTTCAGAAACCGTCTTTTTGGACCTCACGGCTTTCGCCTCCTTTTGCTTCTACGGGTAATTAAAAAAGACTAGTTGTCATGGGTAAACGAAAGGTACTAAGAGGGGCGGCCCCGAACATCTGAGATAGACTGCCATTCTGTCGGTATATCTTTTTTCGATTCTGTTAGACCTAGAGAGAGACAGGAGCGCCAGAGGACTGGTCTGTGACCAGCAAGTTACACTATTCACACCTATTCCCGGGGTTTTCCGCGATGTGCAATCGGCTCCTAAACGATCAATGACTGTCGATGGACCTGTTGTAGAGAGTGCGTGCACCTTGTAGCCATAGCAGTGCAGTCGGTATACAGCTGTAGGTGCCGGGTCGATGCAGCTTTGACACGCTGGTTACACAGCAGACTGCCTCCAAATGCCTCCAAATACAGGCCAGTGAAAGATTACGCCAGTGAATGACATGAGACGTTCCAGACGGATCCCTCGACCCGGTCGGATGGGTGACTTGGGGGAGATGACATGTATCCCTCGACAAATTATTGGGGTTCTTTCAGCCCCTCACTTGCGTTTCCCGAGCCGCAACAGAACGCACCATGTCACCTCACCTTGCGTTGTGACGCAATGCATTCACTCACCATGCATATTGTATATTGGTGGGCAAAGAGACGTGTCTTCTCGCCGTTTAAATTCGTGGCCACAGGTCTAAATCAACCAGGCAGTTATATCCGTTTCAAGCTGCCTGAACGCGATGTGGGATGATAGATACTAGTAGCTCAAGACCAACACGTAGTAGGTATCATTGCTATCGTATGTATTGTGCGGCTCAGGATATCAAGGCCGCAGTGGGGCTCACGAGAGAGCTTCTTAAGATGTATAACATCACAATGAACGCGGGCCTAAGGTGGATCTCATATTTCCTATGTTCCTTCAAGGGGTATTTTCTATTACCTACTACTTACTTAACTCACAAAGTTAGGGATATGCCACACCATAACTGCCTTTGTGCGACCAGACCAAGAAGCTTACCTACTTACTTACGCCGACGCAAGATCACTTGCATGAAGCAAGGAAGGCAAGGAAGCAGCCCCAATACCGATGCTGCTGCAGCCCTCTTTTTCTCACTGCAGCAAGAGTCAGCCAGCCATCCCGTTAAAGTACTACCTAGGTTAGTCATGCATTTGCTCGAAACGGTTCTATACAGCAAAACCTTGGACGAAAAATCGACGTGCCTAGGGATGTATGCCATACCAAGTATGTAAGCTTGTAACCTGCCTGCGCTGCCTACCAGTACCGAGGGAAAAGCATAAAAAGGTAAAATAGAATAAACTATGCCGTAACCCGCGCCGTCTTCGTGCATGGTTCGTCCTATCGCGTGTATGTGGGTACTGCAGTGTGCATCTGTACCTACATAACGGTAGCCCGAAAGAGAAGAAAAGAAATTGATTGATTGATTGATTGATTGATTAAATGGAAAGAGAAGGGGAAAAAGAAGCGTTACCTGTCACTTATCCAGGACTGTCCTGTCTGACGCCACAACTCGTGTTCAAATATGTCGACCCAGACTGTGTCTCCAGGTGGATGGATTACATAGCTGGTATCTACCGGTACGTTATGTGCATGCTTGTATTGTATGTACATACCTAGGTACTGCTGTATACTTATTAACCTAAGGTTAGCTGGTAAGTTCGCAGGAGAGTATTGATCGAATGTTTATGTTTAGGTTGGCGCCTTATTAACAAGTCTAAAGCTGAAGTGGTTACTTGCAACTTTGCAAAAGCCCGGGTTTCAATGTGTGCATGTGTGTATAAATCAGGGGTCATATACCTAAATACCTACCAGTACCTCCAACGATGATGCCTTCATATTGCATCGTGTGGGTGCGTGCGTGCGCGTGTGTGTGGGGTTTAGCTCGTGCTAAGCTGACGGGCTGCCTACCCCATCTACAGTTACCTTCCTGTGAGTGCTCTATGCTAGACTGGACTAGACTAGACTAAATAGAACCCCGATGCTTATAAACCCCGAATAAGCGTATTTGCGATGGGCATTCCAAGACTTTGAAGATTGCCTAATCTAGCTCATACAATCGGTTACATAGAGCAGTACAGGGCAAAAGATCGAGGAAGAGAGGTAAGACAAGAGAAACTCGGCCGGATCTCGGATCATGAGGACATAATACATGCCTAATGGCTGAAAATACCCAGGTAATGGTTGTCATGCCCCAGCGCAGAGTTTTTTTTTTATTCTCTCGTATGTCTCTCGAGAAGAGAGTAGAGCAGTCTCGTGCCAGATAGGCGGAGGTTTTGTTCTTGTCACGTTCACGATGCGCCGCCTTCCCCAGTTCGGTGCTTGGAAAAGATGAGCATTAGTTTCCAAAAGTCGGAATTGGATTGGTCAATTCGTTTCTCAACCCATCCATGCATCTCCCAGCCCCCCCTACTCCTCACACGCTCTCCAAATCCCTCCCTACTTCCAGAACGTCCACAGACCCCTGTTACTAGTACAGCATCTAATAACGCCCCAAAACCCTGATGGCGCACCCACCCACAGGGGGTATTCACATACCTACATAGGCACAACAAAGAAAGACTGTAAGTTACAGCATACGCTGTACTCACAATATCTCAGTAGGGATACTTGCTACTTATATGTTCAATTCACATGAACTAGGCGAGATTTGTCTTAGCTGGAACTCATTGCTAATGTGAGTAAGACTCCTTCCCTCTTACCTACCTAGGTAGATACTCTACACATAATTGGGCCCATTCATAGGCTCGAGGTAAGCTCGTATTTTGGACCGTTAGAACGGGGTTCCATGTCCTATCGGGTAACCAAAGGCGCCACTAATTGCGGCATAATTAGTACCTCTTTTCTCACTAAACTAGGCAACGTCATCTGCACATGTTACCTGCAGGACGATCACTCCACAGAGTCCACACACATCGTCAAGGCATCGGACTTGTTGGATGCTTCAGTCTAAACCTAGACGCCTGCGAGACTAGGACGATATAGTGATGAACGGTCGATGTAGGTCTTCAATCGAGAAGAACACTTTAAGCCGCATTCCATCAAATCTTCAGACTAGCTACTTGCTATGTATAGAACCATAGCAGGTATACTATCTAGATACTGCTATGTAAGCATACGCTAACATCTATAGACTACCTGCCTATGCAGCTATAGTATAGAGTTACGTATAGATTATAGGACCCTTGGAGGCACACGACCCCAATCTACGCTTGACCTCATCCTGTCGGACCTGCGTCTGAGGCGCTGCACGACTACTTCCATGTTACTGCTTCGATGTAGGTGTTATGTACGTACAAACATATTAGCATCACGTCCGATCATATTCACAAATCGAATGATATTCGCATCTATCACTTCAATATTTGTCTGCAATGATACTGTGCTGTAGCTCGTATTTGAATATGTGGGAATACCAGGGACTTCTTATGAACCAACAGCAAAAACGGCCGAGATTATGGCTACTTTATGTATGATGGACCTAGTATGTGCATTTCGTCACAAAGAGGGTTTCATTACCTACACTTTTAGCCTATCTATGTACAGATATACGACGTACATATATACATATTACATGTATGCATACGCCTATACTCCAAACAGGATAGCTAGTCACTGCTGTATGTATATATGTAAGTCGATGAATGAGGCTACCGTGATGGGTCATTACTTATGATTACTTGATGTGCCTAGCTACCATCTATCATCCATGATCTCACAATATATGCCTTCTTAACCAGGTTTTTACGTATTCACACTAGACACATACAGCATACATATAATGAAAAGCGACCAAGATTTGAATTGCATCGCTAACACGCATTTGCCGGTTACAAGCCTATCAGGATCCTTGTTTCTTTCATCCATATGCTGTATTCCGTAAAACAAAACGACTTTGCATCATGCCATGCAAGACAAAGAAACACCCTGTTTAAATGACACTTATGGACTTACTGCATTAACGTAGGTAGGTAGGTAGTCCCGATAAGTTAGGCAAGGAGCTTTTGAGAAAATGTTACGTGTTAATGTTTTACCTATTCATCAATTGGCATTAGCAGTATGTATCTGTGTAATAGCAGCGAGAACTTTAGGGGAGGAAAAAAACCTCACAGTGTGGTCACAACTTTACTTAACGGTGAAGCTAAAAATGCTGTGGAGAAGATTTAGATCTGATCCGTCGCCAACTTTTTATATATTGTATGTACTGTAGTTACGGGATGCGGGAAAAGAGATGCCGTTCTTCTTGATAAGAATGAAGATCGAGTACACAACGGCCGACTTTATCTTCTTACTACCTAAGTATACCGACTGAGAGCCTACAAGCAGGAACACACAGAAGGATCTTATTAAAGTGCTGATCCTAGGCGGCATGCCAGCTATAAGTAGGTGCAATTCTACAATTCGTATGCTGACACTGCTGTGGTCATTGACGACGAACTACGTAAAGTAGACGACGAATCTAATATAATCTCACGTGTATTATATTGTATACGGCGTGTCGAACAACCGATCTTCCATCATGTATGCATGCCGATTGCGACAGTGCGGATCCACATACTACTAATCTGTAGTAGGAGGGCCGTTCCGAGGACGGGATAGAGCTGTGGACAGCAATTTACTGCGTTATATTTAATTCGTTATTCAACGCTTGACTTGAGCTGCTCATTAGATACGGATAGTGAAGCAACCACGGAGGGACTGCACCTCCTCAGAGATGTCCACGAACAATGCACTTAGGCAGGTCACCAAACCAATACTCACTCAGCGATACAGATTGTGATGATGCAACAGGATGCTTCGCCGTGGTATTAGCGCGGCCACCACCGGCCGAGCTAATAATGCACGACATTTGAAAAGCCAGCAGTCCCAACTTAAATAAGTGGATGGCCCAATCGTGGGAAGTAGGTTGTTCTTGGTATGCTCCAGGGTAGGTACTGTATGTAGCGCGGTGTCCACTCTCCATGTTACGTACATACTTAACCCCATAGTACAGAAAGTAACCCCAGACAGACCAGAAGAAGTGTAAAATGTAACGGTCTTCTGCTTTCCTTTACCCTGCTGTTTTCCAGGGATCACCGGGAGTTATGACATGTTCCAACTCTTTCGACACGTTAGATCTTCAGGGGTTATATACACAATTGGGCTTGTCGTTCCGTGGTTTGGGTTACGTCGTTTTTCCGTCAATAGCGCCTCAGACCTCATCAATTCATTTACTCTGGTATGCACTTTTACGTTTTGTAATATGCCTGGTACGACACTGCGACGACGCTTGCGTTTCCTGGCTGGAGAAGTAGACCGGACAGTAAATAATACAACACGAATATCTAGGCCAAATGGTAGCGAGGAATAAAGAGTTGATGCAATGTTGAATGAAGTCTATACAAGGTCAACACCGACATCGCTGGAACATCTGATTGGCTGCGCAAGCGAGACACCACCAAGCCACAACAACAACAGCGGGAGCACTTCCAAAACATGGGTGTGTCATCAAACCCAATACAGCATACTATCGGATTACTTTGCTGCATACACTGCTGTACCTACAGTTGGCAAGTCAGGTAGCGAGCTATTTCATGCATATGGGATTTGAATATTCTTTATCATGCTTAGATAGAATCGAGATTTAATGCGCTCAAAAAGCGCTCATACAATAGAGACGAATTCGACCAACCAAGGTTAGTTGAATAGGACGCAGTGTCACGAATGCCGTTGAATACAAGAACCTAGGTAACCCTGCTAGTAGACTTAGATAGAGTGTAACTACGACGATCCCGCGGAGTGAATCCAATCCTAATTCCAAATCAAATCAAGCGGCTCTCTCGATCGATCTATCGTATACACATATGTACATGCTATACTACCCTTGCTGATGCCTGGAAATAAATGGGACCTTATATGACTTTCTAATTCGGGAGAGCTACACTATGTACGCAGGCCATCTATTATCGACGACGGAACCTTGTATGGACTGTATGTAAGCCCCTCCTCTTTAGCCCCAGTTCGTTGCTAGATCTCTAACCTAGCTAAATCAGCACGAACCGGGCCCTCTTTCGTTGAAATTCGGGGAAGAGTATATCTTAAGTTCAACACGGTATCCAAGCTAGGATTTGCGTAGAGAAGTAAGTAGGTAGTACAACGATGGTACATACATACCTACACACTTGCCCGGATACTACGTAGCTATACGGCGAAGACGCTAATATTAAGCTATTATACATCATAATCGGACTCTAGAAAAGCGGCCATCGTACTAACACTACATAGTATCGATATGGCTCACGTGTAACATGCCTACTTACTTCACTAAGTACAAAACTACAGGTAAGAGTATACTACTTAATTATACGGCTTCACTAAATCCCATCGTCGCGCCTCTTTCCGTTCTATTACCTACAAGCTTCAACCTAGGTTAGGTTTCTTGTCGCTAACCTAGGTAGCAGACAATGCATACGCCGGGATCTGAATACAATACTAAGTTGACGCTAGATATGACGACGTTCTATATATCTGACGCACCCCTCATCCCCGCCAAGTCGAACCATCCATATACCTACCTATGTACTCAATAAGCCGTTTCAAGATTTCCCACAGCCGCAAACTCCGGACCTACAAATCATCGGAGCTTTGGGGGAACTACCTAGTATACCTAGGTTAGTCTAGGTAATTGTTCATTAGTTCGTTTTGTGCTTGTACCCGGTAACGTCTGTCCTACGTTCTTGTCCTTTCTTATCCTTTCTTGTCCTTGTCTGGTGTTTATTGAAACCCAAAGATCTCCACCCCTCCATGATGTGTATACGTATGGAGTTAGCTACGTAGGGTAGAGTAGCGGTACAGCGAACTACTGTCTTTGCTATGTGTAAGTAGACAGACATATATTATATATGGAACAACGCCGTATCCAGAGTTTTCTACCCCGAGCAACCATTTATGATCTCTAAAAAGAGGGGCAGTGAGGCACGTCTCTAAGTGAGAGGGATTTAACAGCCTATGACGCTGGAGCAGGAAGAGCCAAAGCATGAAACATGGTACCATAGCATATTACTCGCCTTTCTTAAATCAAGGACGCCGATGCCGTTATAGATCGGATATATGTACTATACCATTTAACCTAGCTAATAGCAAGATAGGAATAATCGATAGAAATGTTACTTAAATCAAATCTCATACTAGATGAGCTATGTAAAAACGGTATAACCTCATAACGCTATTAAGAAATTGAACCCAACTCCACTATTTATCTACACCACAGTAACGAAGCTCAAACAATTCCTACCTACTGACCGACCGCGCACACGCACACATGTGTTAGTATTTCCTTAGTTACATCCCTAACTAACTTCAGATATATAGGTTAGTATATGTGTGCGTGTCTTGGATATATGCTTTGCAGTGGCTAGCTGAACACACTAGCTGACGGAGTAAACAACCTTAGGAAGACTTTGGTTCTGTACTACCTGCCTTCCATCCTTGATGGCCTGATACACCCAGACCACTTGAACCGTGTAGGTGGGTTGACCTACATACCTACGTAGCTCTAGGCACAAGGGTCAACGACCAGGTTAAGTAGGTGTCACATAAACAATGAGAGTGCGTTGCTTGCCATATACTGCATGTACTACAAATATACACAACGTCGTCATGTAGCCAATTAGCCGGGCTAGGAACGAACGTCTATCCGGCTTTCTTGCCCGGCCGGCTTCGCAACAATAGGTATCTACCCATCTATCTATCTATCTATCTATCTATCAACCGGACTAACTTGTCTCTCCAGCCGGGGAAGGAGAGACGACGATGATTTGACGCAATGCAACGCGCATCATTGCTACCATACCATTTATAACACCAA
>Ga0247782_1000666_pt1 | contig 11317 bp, 9 predicted proteins | sample UWRJL019104C5_FD_179928 | JGI IMG/M metagenome (GOLD analysis project Ga0247782, IMG submission 179928) | Plant litter microbial communities from Arlington Agricultural Research Station in Wisconsin, United States - UWRJ-L019-104C-5 | ecosystem: Environmental > Terrestrial > Plant litter >...
AAATTGCTAACTTACCTTGGCACTGGTATTGCAATTGGTAAACTTACCGGGGCTATATTTATGCTGAAGAAAAAACTCACCGGACTTTATATTTATACAGCAGCGGCCCTACTGGCATTAGGTATGCAGGTATATTCAGTTTTCGTTACACCGGCATACACTGAAGAGGTAGTAGCAGGAAGCAGCATTTTTGTGTATATAACTGCCGCTGTAAGTTTTGTTTTCCTGGTAGCGTTTTTAATTATGTACTGGTTACCTTTAAACAGAAGGCTTTTGTCATAAGATTATACAAAACAAAAACGCCCCACAGAAATGTGGGGCATTTATATCTAAAGATTTAAAATCCAATAATCTAATTATCTTTTTTCAATCCACTGGCGTGCATTAACAAATGCTTCATGCCAAGGCGAAACCTCGTCGTTGCGTCCTTCCGGATAGTATGCCCAGTTCCACTGGAACATAGAGCGCTCAATGTGAGGCATCATAACCAGGTGGCGGCCATCGTTGCTTGCCATCATTGCGATGTCAAAGTGCGAGCCATTAGGATTTGCAGGGTAACCTGTGTAACCGTATTTTGCTACAATATTATATTGGTCTTCGCTGTACGGAAGATTAAATTTACCTTCACCGTGTGAAATCCATACACCCAGGGTGCTGCCTGCTAATGTAGAAAGCATAACCGAGTTGTTTTCCTGTACGGTAACCGATGTAAATCCACTTTCGTGTTTACGGCTGTCGTTATGAAGCATTTTAGGTTTCACTTCATGGTCAGGGTTAATAAGTTCAAGCTCTACAAACAGCTGACATCCGTTACAGATACCTACCGATAATGTATCTTCTCTTTTAAAGAAGTTGGCAAGAGCCGTTTTTGCTTTCTCATTGTAAAGAAAAGCACCTGCCCAGCCTTTAGCCGAACCAAGAACGTCTGAGTTAGAGAAACCACCAACGGCACCAATAAACTGGATATCTTCAAGCGTTTCACGCCCGGCGATAAGATCCGTCATGTGAACATCTTTTACATCAAAACCGGCAAGGTACATAGCGTTTGCCATTTCACGCTCAGAGTTTGAACCCTTCTCACGGATGATAGCAGCCTTTGGCCTTGGTTTAGATGCATCAATCGCAACTTTCTTACCGTCAAAATGAGCAGGGAAAGTATATTGTAGCGGTTGGTTTTTATAATTGTCAAAACGTTCCTGCGCTTTTTGTTTACCACTTTGTTTCTGGTCAAGAAGGTAAGAAGTCCTAAACCATGTATCTCTTGTTTCAGTAACGTCAAAAGTAAGGTTAGCATCGCCGTTCTTAATAGTGATGATAGCACCTTCTTTCGGTTCACCAATTTTAGTGAAAGCCACATTGTTTTTAGTAAGCTCAGCTTCGATAGAAGCATCCGCCTGAATTACGATAGCAATGTTTTCAGCGAATAAAGCTTTAACCGTGTCAGCCTCATTAAGACCTGTAAGGTCGTATTCAGCACCAAGGTTAGTATTAGGGAAACTCATTTCAAGTAGGGTAGTGATAAGACCACCGCTGCCTATATCGTGACCCGCAGCAATTTTACCTGCTTTAATAAGGTCTTGTATAGCGTTGAATGTGTTTTTAAAAGAAGCAGCATCAGTAATTGTTGGCACTTCGTTACCCACAGCGTTTAATACCTGAGCAAAAGATGATCCGCCAAGTTTGTACGCATCTCCCGAAAGGTTAATGTGGTAAATGTTTCCGCCGTTCTTTTTAAGAACAGGCTCAACAACTTTAGAAATGTCAGAACAGTTACCTGCAGCCGATATAATTACAGTACCCGGAGCGATAACATCGCCACTAGGGTATTTTTGTTTCATTGATAGTGAATCTTTACCTGTCGGGATGTTAATGCCCAGCTCGATAGCAAATTCAGAACAAGCCTCAACAGCTTCGTAAAGCCTTGCATCTTCACCTTCGTTTTTACAAGCCCACATCCAGTTAGCCGAAAGCGACACACTTTTAAGTCCGTCTTTAAGTGGTGCCCAGATAATGTTACTTAATGATTCTGCAATCGCAGTACGGCTTCCTGCAGCAGGGTCAACAAGGGCAGCAACAGGCGAATGGCCTATAGTTGTTGCGATACCTTCTTTACCGGCATAATCAAGTGCCATAACACCAACGTTGTTTAACGGAAGCTGGATAGCACCCGCAGTTTGCTGTTTCGCCACTTTACCACCCACACAACGGTCAACTTTATTGGTTAGCCAGTCTTTACAGGCTACAGCTTCAAGCTGAAGTACCTGATTAAGGTAGGTGTGTATTTTATCCTGGGTATAGTCAGGGTTAGCGTAGTTTGCTGCAATGGTTTTATCTGCCATGATAGTTTTTGGCGAAGAGCCAAACATATCTTCAAGAGCAAAATCCATTGGTTTGGCACCTGTAGTGGCCGATTCAAATGTAAACCTGTGGTCGCCTGTAACATCGCCCACTTCATACATTGGCGAACGCTCACGGTCGGCAATACGTTTAAGTATATCAATGTCTTTTTGGCCTATCACAAGTCCCATACGTTCCTGCGACTCGTTGCCTATAATTTCTTTAGCCGAAAGGGTAGGGTCACCCACCGGCAGTTTATCAAGGTCTATTTTACCACCTGTTTCTTCCACAAGTTCAGAAAGACAGTTTAAGTGGCCTCCTGCACCGTGATCGTGAATAGAAACTATTGGGTTGTGTTCGCTTTCTACCAGTCCGCGAACGGCGTTGGCAGCACGTTTTTGCATTTCAGGGTTAGAACGCTGAATTGCATTAAGTTCGATACCAGAATTGAAAGCACCTGTATCGGCAGATGATACTGCTGCACCACCCATACCAATACGGTAGTTTTCACCACCAAGTATAACTACTTTATCGCCAACCTGTGGTTTAAGTTTTATCGCCTGGCTTTCTTTACCATAACCAATACCGCCGGCAAGCATTATTACTTTATCAAAACCAAGTTTACGTGCATCTTCTTCGTGTTCGAATGTAAGTACCGAACCTGTAATAAGCGGCTGCCCGAATTTGTTACCAAAGTCTGACGCACCGTTAGATGCTTTTATAAGGATGTCCATTGGGGTTTGGTAAAGCCATTTACGCTCATCCATACCTGTTTCCCAAGGACGGTTTTCTTCTAATCTTGAATAGGATGTCATATACACCGCTGTACCTGCTAACGGTAGCGAACCCTGTCCACCTGCAAGCCTGTCACGAATTTCACCGCCACTACCGGTTGCAGCACCATTAAACGGCTCTACAGTAGTAGGAAAGTTATGTGTTTCAGCTTTGATAGAAATAACCGAATCAAATTCTGTTATCTGGTAGTAGTCGGGTTTATCAGCTGTTTTAGGAGCAAACTGCTGTACGCGAGGGCCCTTTACAAAAGCCACGTTGTCTTTATAAGCCGATACGATATCGTTAGGGTTTTCCTGCGATGTCTTTTTGATAAGTTTGAAAAGAGAAGAAGGTTTCTCTTCGCCATCAATTACAAACGTACCATTGAATATTTTGTGGCGGCAGTGCTCAGAATTAACCTGAGAAAAACCGAATACTTCAGAGTCGGTAAGTTTTCTGCCCAGCTTTGTAGCAAGGTTATTTAGGTAGTCAACCTCTTCAGCATTTAGTGCTAAACCTTCTTTTTCGTTGAAAGCAGCGATGTCGCTAATTTCAAGAATAGGTTCCGGCTGAATGTTTATTGTGTAGATATCCTGGTTAAGCCCGTTATATTTCTGCGAAAGCATCGGGTCAAAATCCGTAGACCCCTCACTTGAAATAACAAACTCCTCAATCCTGAAGATACCGTCGATGCCCATGTTCTGGGTAATCTCTACGGCATTGGTACTCCAGGGCGTGATCATGGTAGCGCGTGGACCAACAAAAAAATCCGTCAGGGCGGATTTTTCTATCTTATGTGCGTTTCCAAAAAGCCAGTTTAATTTTGAAATGTCTTCTGCTGATAGCTCGTTTTGCGATTGTACTGCAAAAACCGTATTCGTCTGGTTTCCGAAGAAATGAATCATTACAATTGTAGTTACGTGTTGAGTGTGCAAAATTAATCTAATTTTCTAAGAAACACAAACTTTACATACCACATAAAATAGTATTTAAGATACTCCAATAGTCAGGAAGTACCTGATTAAATATGACTTAAAGGTTGATGGCATTTTATTTGTTAAAAAAAATGTATTAAAGTGTATATTTGACGCTCCAAACCAACTACACATGCAAGAAAGAAAAGTAAGCTTGTCTTCGTTTATACGAATATTCAAGAGTAAGAAAAGAATCGGTTTTATAGGCTTGATATTTTGTATTATGCCAATTGTAGTAATAGTGCCAGTGCTAATTGCTATAAATGCTTCCAAAGAAAAGTTTGAGACCTATAACCATAAGGAAATATCCGAAAAAGGTGTTGAGAAAACCGCGGTAATTACAGATATGATTGTAAAGCACAATGTTAGTATAAATGGAGTAAACCCCATTGTATTAGCTTACGAATATAAAAACGACAATGATACTGTTGGCGATAAGTTTGAGACACTCGAAGTGGAAAAGGCTGGCGAGCTTAAAGCAGGCGACAGTATTACCGTTAAAGTATATAAAACTGAATCTGCTGTCGCGGGGCTTGAACCATATTCATTTCCTTTTAAGGTGTTTTTCATAATGCCATTTATATTTTTATTAATTGGAGTTCCGTTGCTATTAACAGCATTACTGCCTGTTTTGCGTGATTTTAAACTCTATAAATCCGGAATTATACAAGAGGGGCAGGTTGAATACATGACCCAGCACGATGGACTTCCAATAAGTGGCATAGGCCGAAAAACGGTAGTAGGATATTCTTATGTTAGCCATGGTACAAAAGTTTTCGGGGAGTCTTCAACGACGGATTCTATGGTTCTGTATGAAAAGAAAAGGGGAGATGCTATAAAAATATTTGTATCGGAAGATGGTAAAAGATCCTGCCTTATACCAAGGATCGAAGCCATTAAAAATGGCTGGAATATAGAATTCGCATAAAATATAAAATCCCGCAACCGCGGGATTTTATATTTATCGTCTAAAAAAATTACTTTCTCTTCATTACTATTTCCATACTCTTATATTCTTTACCGTCTTTGGTATCAAACATTTCCATTTTACGGGTGCTTGCATCTACAATGGTATACATTTCGCGGTAAGGGGTTTTTTTACCGTTCATTGGGTTTACCATATCGCCTTTAAGATTCATAGATTTGCTGGCATCATCCCACGGCCCCATAGCAACCATCATTCCGGTACCCATATTGTCTATAAAAGTTGTAGTAAATTCCTTGCTTGCATTGTTGTAAGCCAGTGTGCTTTTACCTTCAAACGGCTGACCCATCATGGTGCCTTTGTAATTGGCTTCCTGATAACGTCCGCCAAGAACCATTTTAATTTCAGCAGTAGATGTCGCCTTTTCAGGTTTTGCGTCAGGCCCCATCCAGAAAGTCATATCGCAGTTCCATGTACCCACTTCTTCGGCCATCATTTTGTGAGGTGCTCCCGGAGTGGCATACTCCATCCACGCTTTTTGCTGCGCGACAGAATCCATTGGCTCTTCTGCAACCGGTTCTTCAGTTTTAACGGTGTCTGTTTTTACAGTAACATCCGTTTCTACTTTTTCCTCTTTTTTGCAGGAGGCAAAACACAACGCCAGAACTGACATTGCAATAAACATTTTTTTCATAATCGTTGTTTTACAGTTTGTTATCAGTAAAGTTATGAAAAAAATGAATTGAATATTTTACTCTTCAGGAAAAGCTTTGCTCTCGTAAGCACCCATATCCGGAGCCGACATGCTTCGTAATGCGCCGGTTATATCGTTAGGAACCGTTGCAGAAACTGTAGGATCGGCAGATCCGTTAGGGCCACCTTCGGTATCGCCTAAATTCAGTTTGTTGTTACGTGGATCCTGGAAATCAGGTTTGTTTTCAACAGAAGATTTAGGGGTTAGGCAGTTTGTATATGTTACACGGGAAGGGTCGTTAGCATCAAAAGGATACAGCGGATTTTTTTTAAGCTGGTTACTAAAGTCAACCATCTTAATCAGGCAGCTGTTGAATTTACAGGTAAAGGTTACGTCGTCAGGGAATTTATTTTCCAGCGATAAACCTATATTAGAGGATCCGTAAAGAATACAGTTGTCAAAATTAGCTACTACATTACTAACGTTTACTGCATCAGCTGTTTCGTAGTAATCATTTATAAGTACAGGTACCTGATTAAAGCTGCCAAAATAATTGCCAAAAGTACAGTGCTTAAAGTTATGTGTTCCTCCCTGCACAATAGCTAAAGATGCCTGTCCGCTATTGTTGGCAACAAGATTGTTTCCTGTAATATTAGAATGTATTGAAAGTATACCATAGTTACCACAATTGTATATCTGCGAATTATTAATGGTAACCCTTGGGATATCGCTATCTCTAAATCCGGCTAAAAGTATTCCTACTACGGCATTTTTAAGGGTAAGGTGATCAATAGTGTTGTCCTGATCAGACAGTATTTGTACTGTACTCCATTGCCCGGGCGTATTGGCAAATTCAGGTTCCAGCCTGTCGCCTTCAAAAATAACCTCATTCTCAAGTTTATCGGTACTGGATTGTGTACCATTAATTTTCAGTGTACCGGTTCGGCCTACAATAAGCCCCGATTCGGAATGAAAATGTACCCGCGCACCGGCATCAACAGTAAGGGTTTGCCCGTCTGGCACATAAGCATAACCGTAAACTACATAGGGTTTTTGGTTGCTCCAACGCAGTTCATCAGCAGTAGAAAGCTCATGACCTATATTTGGAGTGACAATACCATCAATGGTAAGTTTCTCTTTAATATTATCGGGTAGCGACCTGTCCGGTTTAATAAGTACAGCATCCTGCACCAGTGTAACCAATTCCACTTTCTGCTGACTGGCTCCGCTATTAAATACTATCTGGTCGTTATATAAAAACGTGGTTTCGTTATTGGCATATTCGGTATAATCAATAGTTGTTTCAATGAAAACAAACATACTGTCTTTCGCCAAAAGCTCAACATCGTTAAACACTTTTCCGGGTTTGCCATCAACCATCAATCGGTATTTAGATTGTTCTCCCTGACCCAGTGCTATGGTAGGTATTTTGATGTCTTTATTGCTGCGGTTATATACTTTTAGGGTGTATGTGCTTGAACCTATGTTAGTAAAAACGGTATCAAGGTATACGGTATCTTTAGAGAATTCCAGACCTCCTGTGCTGCGTTCAAACTCAAAGTCGTCACGGCAGGAAGTAAGGCATAAAGAAAACCCAATAAAAAGTAATAGTAAATAATGGCGCATATGGTTGACAATTTTTTGTAAAAATAGCTATTAATTTCAAATATCGAAACCTAATCTAACTGTTAACGCAGTATTGCAGCATTTAGTTTGTAGTCTCTTTATTTAGCAATGCCTGCTTTGGGGGTTGGGGTGCTTTTTGTACTTTTACGGTCATTAAATTAATACTATGTCATTCGATAAAGAAAAGGCGCTGAAAATGTGCAACGAATTCGCTAAAAATACCTTAATGGAAACCCTGGAGATTGTTTACACCGATGCAGGCGAGGGATTTCTGGAAGCTAAAATGCCGGTTAACTCAAGAGTGCACCAGCCAATGGGGCTGCTTCACGGCGGAGCAACGGTTGCATTAGCCGAGAGTGTAGGCAGTGCAGCATCATTACTGTTTGTAAATCCTGAAATACAGGAAGTTCGCGGTATAGAGATTTCTGCAAATCATCTGCGTAGCAAACGTGAAGGAGTGGTAACAGGAACAGCAAGAATTGTTCACCAGGGGAGGAGCCTTCACTTATGGGAGGTTAGGGTAACTGATGAAAACGGAAAACTGATATCGCTTTGTAAAATTACCAATATGGTAATGCCAAGAAAAAAGAGCAGTGAGATACAATCTAAAAATGACTAATCTGTTTCAGAAAATACAATCGCAAATAAAGAAGGGTTATCCTTTTGCTGTGTTTGCTAAGCCGGGTACCGATATCGTAACCGGCGTTTTTCAGAATACTCCCGATGCACATCATCTGACTGATTTTAGCGATAAAGGTTTTGCCTTTGCTCCATTTGATGGCCATGCTACCTGCTTTATTCCGGCGCATGCTGCTGATGTAATTTCAGTTACCATAGGGGATGATGAATTTTCGCTTCAGGAAGCAAAACAACCCGCTATCGATCCGGAAGCCAAAAAGGCTTTTGAAGATCTGGTTGCTAAAAGTGTATTAGTTATACGAGAAGGTCGCTTCGAAAAAGTGGTTACGTCCCGAAAAGAAGTTGTAGATATAGGAGATACTGATGTTGTTAGTATTTATCAGAAACTACTATATACTTACCCAATGGCATATCGCTATTGTTTTTATCATTCTGATAGCGGACTTTGGATGGGTGCTACCCCTGAACAACTGCTAAAAGTTGAGAACAAAACCCTTCACACTGTAGCCCTTGCCGGTACACAGTTATATAAAGAAGGGGAGGATACTGTTTGGGAAAATAAAGAAAAAGAAGAACAGCAGTTCGTGACTGATTATATAATAGGTTCTTTGAAAGAGTATACTACGGTAGTTAATCGTACAGAGCCCTATACTTTCAGGGCTGGAAACATTGTACATATTAAGACAGATATTTCCGCAGAACTGGCAGATGTCAATAGCCTTAAAGGAATCATACAAGCCCTGCATCCTACACCTGCTGTTTGCGGACTCCCTAAATTAGGAGCAAAAGAATTTCTGTTAGCCAATGAAGGTTATAACAGAGAGTATTATTCTGGTTTTTTGGGTGAGTTAAATATCGACTTTACTTCAGGACATCCAAAAACAGATCTGTTTGTAAATCTCCGCTGTATGAAAATAAGTGGAAATACTGCACACCTATATATAGGATGCGGCATTACCAAAGACAGTAATCCTGAAAAGGAATTTACAGAGACTGTAAACAAGAGCATTACAATGCGTAGGGTGTTGTAATATGCAACTCCCAAATTAACAAATAACCTAATTACCGCATTGTCAATCTTTGTAACTTTGCGGCCTTGAAACTTAGAAACTAAAAATGAAATTAGATATACTAGTATTTGGTGCACATCCTGACGATGTAGAGTTGAGCTGTGGTGCCACAATTGCAAAAGAAATATCCCTGGGTAAAAAAGTAGGAATTGTAGATTTAACCCGTGGCGAACTGGGCACACGTGGTTCTGCCGACCTCAGAGACCAGGAAGCAGCCAATGCCGCCAAAGTTTTGGGTGTAGATATCAGGGAGAACCTGCGTTTTAGAGATGGCTTTTTTGTAAACGATGAAGCGCATCAGCTTGAGGTAATTAAGATGATACGTAAATACCGCCCCGATGTAGTTATCTGCAACGCGGTAGACGATCGCCATATCGATCATGGTAAAGGGAGTAAGCTGGTTTCAGATGCCTGTTTTCTATCAGGGCTTGTAAAAATCGAGACGAATAGTGACGGAGCCCTTCAACAGCCGTGGCGACCAAAATTAGTATACCATTATATACAATGGAAAAATTTGGTTCCCGATTTTGTAGTAGATGTTACCGGATTTATGGACGTAAAAGTAGATTCGCTTATGGTATATAAGTCGCAATTTTACGACCCAAACAGTACCGAACCTGTAACGCCAATAGCTACAAAAAACTTCAAAGAAAGTATTCTTTATCGTGCGGCCGACTTAGGAAGGCTAATTAATACAGAATATGCCGAAGGTTTTACTGTTGAAAGGTATTTGGCAGTGAACAGTTTAGGAGATTTGATCTAAAATAGTTAAAAAAAGTTACAATTTTGTTTGCGCAAAACGAGCAACTGTACTATATTTGCACTCGCAAAACAGATGGTGATTGTAGCTCAGTTGGTTAGAGCGTCGGATTGTGGTTCCGAAGGTCGGGGGTTCGAGACCCCTCATTCACCCCTAAGCAGGAAAGCTCTTCAGAAATGAAGAGCTTTTTCATTTTAATAAAATGTTACATGTATAGTAGCCTTTTAAATCTAAAATTATTGTATATCTTTAAATCACTAATTCAAACACGATATGGTTCTTAATTATGAAGATTTAGAAAAGCGTTTCGACTGTGCGTGCAATGACGCGGTTTCAGATTTGACCCTACAATATAAAAGTACATACGAAACAGGAGGTCCCGGAAAGCTGGCAGCTTTTCTGGAACTGATACAAATGCAGTTTGACCAGGTAGAATCAGTATTTATTCGCGATAATGAACTGCATGTGGATGTAGAGGCATTGCGAAGAATAAAAGCTATTGCTAAGACCTATGCAAAAAAATGTCTGGATAGTTATAGTAAAGTAACTACAGGGTAAGTTGTTTTATTTTTATAGATATAGTAAAGTCCACTTTATGTGGACTTTTTTAGTTTTATACACTATGTAGGGATAATGTTATTAAATTTCAGTTAAATTTTATAACTCGCTTTATTGTGCTCTGAAGTTATTTTGCTTAATAATTCAAATAAAAATAATCAAGGGGTAAATAATGAATTCAAAATTCAGGGAATTAAAAGAACAGTTAGAGGCGGCATGCCGTGAAGTGCATAAAGATTTCTTAATTAAATTCAATAATGATACCTATATATCAGCAGGGGGAGCAAAATTAGAAGCGTTTATAACCGAGCTCCAGAAAGAATATGAAAATGTGGCTGCCAGTTTTCTTAAAAAGCATGGTATGGACAAGGATTCAGAGGCGAGGAAGAAAGCATTGGCTATAACAAAAGTATATGCAAAGTTGTGTATAGAGGAGTTTAGTAAAATATAATGCATATACATGTGTGTAAGTGAATCCCGGCTTGTCCGGGATTTTTTATTTTATCCCTCTATATATATGAGTGAATTTTTCAGGAGCCATTTCCCGCTGTGCTGCGAGGATGGTGGGGCTAGAGGTTTGTATTTATTATATCCTATTATATATAGGAGAGAAATAAAGTTATTATCTCCGTATGCTTAACCTGTACTATATATATAAGAGTAAAATCCGTGCTACTCTTATGATTTCTCGTAACTGTGGGTTAAAAGGCATCCTGATGCTAAAGTATGTTTAAAAAAAGGTATGTGCTAAAAAGGGTTATTTCAGTCAGTTAGGCTGATTAGTTAAAAAAAGATTAAAAAAAGGTTATTTAAAGTTTGGAAATGGTTGATATAATTGTAGTTTTGCACCCGCATTAGAGCAGACGTTCACACTTATATTGATTTGATTAAAGCCTTGTAAACAAAGGGATTCTTCAGTGATGAGGATTTTAAAAATAAATCGAAAAAGATTAGGAGTTA
>Ga0247782_1000667_pt1:0-10000 | contig 11299 bp, 1 predicted proteins | sample UWRJL019104C5_FD_179928 | JGI IMG/M metagenome (GOLD analysis project Ga0247782, IMG submission 179928) | Plant litter microbial communities from Arlington Agricultural Research Station in Wisconsin, United States - UWRJ-L019-104C-5 | ecosystem: Environmental > Terrestrial > Plant litter...
TTTTAAAAAAAAATTATTAAATAATAAAAAAAAAAAAAAAAAAAGCTTTAATAAATAAAAAATAATTTTGCTATATATTATTTTGCTATAATAAAAAGGGCTAATATTATATATAGCAAAAAATGCTAAAAGCGCTTAGCAAAAATATTAAATAAACTTTAAAAACAAAGAAAATAATTTTTATATTTATACTAATAGCAGCAGCATTAGTAAGCATGTTAAAGCAGCAGCTATATATTTTATAACAAGAAAAATAAAAATAACTTATATAGGTAAAAACACTATATTAACAGTATATATAGCAAAACTTTAAAAAATTATCTTAGCACTACAGATTGTTAAAAACAATAAAGAACGAAAAAACGTGCAAACAAGAGTTATTATTTATATAAACAACCAGGCAGCAATACAAACATTATCTAAGCCACGAGGGAAATTAGGAGCCTACCTTCTAGGAGAAATCGCGCAACAATTCTAGGACCTCTAGTCAAATGGCCAGAAAATAGAAATCCGATGGATACCGGCCCATACAGGAATCCCAGGAAACGAACAAGCCGACCGGGCCGCCAAGGAAGCAACAGGATGGAGAGATGGCAACTTCACAGGCCCAACACAGCAGTGTAAGACCGTACCGGCTTTTTAATGTGTGCCGGTGCTCTCCCCCAATTATTCTCTTATAGCCTTCTATGGCCACCCGAAGCCTTTCTTCTGCCCTTTCGTACTCTCCTACATCTCCAAGTATCAACGCAATACCAGCCAATAGATGCAGTGTTCTATCAATAGTATAGGTGTGCAAGCGGTATGACAGATGAGTGCGGTAGTTTCAATCGCATATAAGTCACAATAATAACAACAACTGCAGCGGCAGCAGTAGTATAGTGGAAGACAGAAACCCCGAGATTAGCTGATGTCCTCCTGCCATAACTATCCTTTCGGCCTTTTACTTCCCCTACCAGTAATAGATGCAGCACTGACTACTGATACTGTGGGAGAGCTACATGTATGTTAGAAAACAGGCACCATCGTCCCCTGATCTCCTTAACGGAGCTGGATGAATACTACAAAATATGCCTACATGATGGGTTTTGGAGTCCTTTCTTTCCTACGCATGGCCTTTTAAAATGGCCGTGGGGAATATGCCGTTATAAATCCATACTAGCCAAGTTAAGTTGTAGTGATCCGAGTTTTGAGGAAGTGTATGGGAACAAATGCACGGTATCGTCCACATAGGATCATCAGAATGCATAAAAAAAGATCTGAACCATCGCGAAAAGTGGTGATATATTGGCCGCACCAGAGTGAAGCTTTATCAGAATGATGACTATTAGAATGATAACAATCGGTAACAACAGATACTAGGTTGAGGATACAAGTAAAACTAGGCGCTTCCCCCCATGGGATGCATTGTTTGTGAAATTGGCTGCCAAAGAGCCCCGAATCTTGTTTATGTGGCTGGTGACTTTGGCACATGGTACATGGGGTGTAAACCTGTCTTCCCAACCTAACACATAGTAAACCGCCATGTCTCTCTTGCCCCCTAGTAACGAGTGTTGTCATTGAAGGTGCACATAGCAACCAGGCAAACAGTAATGGTTAGTGCTACATACGTATGTTAGTATGTGCCTCTCCAGATAGGACGGTGGAAGTCTTCACCTTACACCTAGTTCTCATCGACGACTGGCATTGGTATTGTTGTCATTGTTACCAATGCCCGAGCCATGTTTCTGTTATTGGTTTCCGCCATTCCCACCTTCCTGTGGGTATCCCGGGCCTTCAGGGCAGGGATTGTCCTCAGATGGGAATAATCCCGAGATGTCGGATTGGCTGGACATGTTCGGGGCTGGTGGTAGGATTGGAGATATCTTGAACTTGAGACAATTGTATGCAGACTTATGCGATATTATATAAAAGTTCACTTCCTCTCGGCGGAATCATACGCATCTTTATATCCTGCTCTCTTGTTGGCGTATGCTACCGTCTACCTTTTTGGGGCGGCTACTTTACTAGATGCACTTTATTGAGATTCAGTTAAGAAATCGCCAGTGTAAGCTGAAAGCTGAACATGCATCAATATGCGAAGCTGGCGGCCAATAACATCTGGGTTTGTATACTCGGTATTCCCTAATTTGAATGCTCGGCAGTTGGAAAAGTTGCCAGTGTAAGCTGAAAGTTGAACATGCATCAATGTTTGCTATCGGCGGCCAATAAAATCTAGGTTTGTGCATTCGGTATTCTCTATTGGGATGCTCGGCAGTTACGATAGTTGCTTGTGTAAGCTGAAAGCCGAAGATGTGTCAACATCGCATACTCGTTCAGCAGTTGGGCCTGAACTGCACTACTAAGGAACGAATCAGGAAGTCCAGAACCGGCACATGGATCCCCTCCTTCATGCAAGAAGATATGATAGATTATCTAGTCTATATATCCAGTATAATTGTGGGACAATAGGGCTCACGTACAACTTTAATGGTGAGGTAACAAGTAGCTAGAGTGTGATAAGGCTTTGATCAACCGCGAAGTAGATATAGATCCAAAGGTTCATGTTTTCTGACCTAATCCCCTTGCATCAACACTCTTCTCAAGGTCTAATCCTAGTTGTCTAGTTACTTTAATCTACGCATGCTAGTACTAATTAGCAATAATAGGTTCTCTTGGACATGTCACTCCTACGACTCTGCTACAGTGCTACCCTTTGTCGAGCGAGAGTTTTGAGCGGAATTGGATGCCGGATATCGTGAGATAAGGTCGCTCATTATAGTTTAACCGTATAAATTCAACATTTAGCGGCTATGCTCCAGAAGATGAAGTTCGTTGCCTCCGACCTAAATTTATCGTGCAATTGTATGATTCGTGAACGCTAAAGGAAATCTAACCTGCAGTCGCAGAAAAGAACTCGTAGGTGTGTAAAGTGTGCAATTTTTTTGGTCCAGGGCCTGCAAGCCTACCTACCAAGCCTACCGGTCAGACATACCTGCCAGACCTACCTACAAGCCGTCAAGGCATTCGCAGATGTTCTGGGGTGCTATTTCGTGGAAAAAACGTACCGCGTTAATAGACCTTCACGGAGACCCCGAAGCGAAGCGCGGAGGAGTCACCGGGCAAGTTATCTTAGAAACCCTTCAAGAGGCACTTCCTACTATTTGCGAGCCAGGTTCTATATTCGTTCAAGATAATGCTCCTACACATACAGCGAAAATAGTGACTAATTGGCTTTGCAATTGGGCCGAAGAGAATGGGGTTGAATTGGTCGAATGGCCAGCATACTCGCCAGACTTTAACCCCATAAAAAACGTCTAGAAACTGCTTAAAGAACGTATTTGTAATACATGCCCAAAACTATCAGACCTTCCTAAAAACGCTGAATCACTTCAGTTGTTAGTTCGAACGGCTACTAAGATATGGCATGCCTTCGAAGAAGACCTGTTCGACCATCTAATAGTCAGCGTCCGAGATCGGCTCCAAGCAGTAATTGATGCCAAAGGGTGGTATACAAAATATTAGGTCTATTGATATATATACCATTATAAAGAGAATTAACTAGCGATTATAGTATATATTTTTATTAAGGAAACGTATATAAACTGGCTATATAATTTAGTTTTGAAGTTCTTGTCTAAATGATGGTGTGGTAGGTGATGTGGGGTCAGATTTTAAAATTCTCGTTATTTTTTTAGACCCACTATACCGACCTACCTATAGTGGGGTATAGGAAGTCTCCAGACACCCACAAAACACTGCTTTTTGTCACGGCCTACAAGGACGTCCTACATAACTAAGCTACTACTCTAAATTAAAGAAGGACTTAACTAAAGTACTACCCTATATGAAAGGATATCGTTTTATTATATCTAGATGTTAGTTACGGCATGTACGCCGTACGAGGTCAATGGCCATTTATACCTATAGATGCTATTATGCATTGAGCCCATTTATACGCCACCTTTTTATTTCGGCTCACCGCCTTCTATATAGCAGAATTAGTTTATATAGTTGTAGCCTAAAATAACTGCTGCACACTTAAGTTAGTCTTTTTTAGCCACTATATAATTTATATGTGTTTTTTAAATTTACTACACGGGCCGTAAACTGTATCTTTATAACTATTATATAGTTATTTTAAAAAGTGCTAGCACTTAAAGATCTTATTATTATATGCTTGTATTGCTTGCAGTTGTATGCAACGTTTTGCGTAGCTTATATCTTTAATAAGAACGCAACCTTTTATATAGCTTATATTGCTAGTAAAAGTGGATCTTTTTTTCTTTTTTTTAAATACTCTAGCTGTTAAAAACATAATTAGTTAACTAAAGCTTTATTTTTATAATAATATTATTTTCTTAGGCTTTAAAAAGTAATTATTAAAAAAGGTCTTTTTATAAAGTAAATATATTGCTTGTTTTTATACTTTTTTAATAGCATTGCTTGCTAATATATTTTTTATTATATATTTTTATACTTGCTAGGGCTAAAATTATACTTATTACTATATTTTTTATAGTACTTTATAGCACCCTTTTTATAATATTTTTTGTTGCATGCTTTTAGTTATATTTTTTATAGCATTGTTTGCTACGCTTTTACAACATTTTTTATTATATTTTTTAGCTATATTACTTATTATTAAATAAAAAAGACTAGCTTTATATTTTACGTTTTATACTTTATTAGTTAAAATATTTTAAATATGTACTAAAAACGCATTAAATTTAAAGTAAAGTTATTAAGCTATTATATTATTAATAATAATAAATAATAGTAAACTAAGCTTTTAATGCTTAATAAGTTTAAAGCTTTATTTAAGCTGCTATTAAGTACTTTTAATAAACATTTATTAATAAGTTTAATAGCTAAATAAACTAAATAAATAATATTTATATAGCTGCAATAGTAAAACTTTAAGCTACTATAAATAATAATGTTTTTGTTGCTAATTTTTAAAAGCTTTAACTTATACTACTAGATCTGCTTTTATTTATAAGCTTTGCTAAGTTTAATATTTAGCTACTTTATTTTAAAAATAAATTATAAATAAATTATAAAGCAATAAGCTTTTTAAAAGCTTAATTTATTTATATATATAGTTGCTTTAATTAAAAAGTATAATAAATTATTTGCTTATAGTTATTTATAGCAAATTATAATAGTTAAAACTTTTAAATTATAACTAATACTTTTTTATAACTATAAAATAATTTAAACAATATAGTTTATGCTTTTTATACTTTTAAAAATATAAAAATATAAAATAATAACTTAGTATGCTTATTTTTTATAAAATAAAAGCAAAATATATAAAATATAAGTACTTATAATTAACTAAATATTTTTTATATTTAAAAGCTATGCGCGATTATATTATTTAAGTTATAAGCTAAAATTAATAATTATAAAAGTATTTTATAAGTATATAATAACTTTATATAACTACTATTATGCTTAGCTATGCTTAATATTTTATAGCAGTTAAAATTTTAGTTTTTTAATATAAATTTTAGTAGCAATACTAGTTAAAAAACCAAAACTTTTAATAAAATAAAGCTTAGCATATTTAGTATTAATAGCAAAAATAATATTTTATAATTAAATACTTTTTAAATACTGCAAAGCTAAATAGCTATATTATTTATATTAAAACAACAATTTAACTATTATAAGCATAATAAATATAAGCGTTATAGCTTAAAAATTTATTTTATTAGCTAATATATTTTGCTTTTATTTAAAAAAAGTATTATATTTAATTTAAGTAATAAAATAAAAAAATATTACTTAAATTAGTTAAGTTAATAAGTTTTTTATTAAATAAGGAAATTAATTGCTATATATAAAAAAAAAAGCATATAATTAATAAACTGTTTAGTTATTTATATAGCTTTAATAACTAGTAACTAATAGGTTAAAAAAGTAGTTATAATATATATGCTATATAAGGTTAATAGCTATTTATACTTATAAATACTATTATATATTAAGCTTATTTATATACTACTTTTTTATTTTAGCTTACTGCTTTTAATATAGCAAAATTAATTTATATAGTTGTGGCCTAAAATAATTGTTATACACTTAAGTTAGTTTTTTCTAGCTACTATATAATTTATATGTGTTTTTTAAATTTACTATACGGGCCGCAAACCGCACCTCTGTGACTATGTTTTTTTTTTTTTTTTTTTGTCTTAATATTCTTGTTAATAGAGTATTAGCTGCTTGCTGCCGGCTTTATTTTAGCTTCTTAGTACGCTTGCCATGACAATTATGTAGATCTGCTTGTCCTTTATATTCTTAATAAAAGGCTGTTTACTTTTTTGCTTATGTCTTAATATTATAAAGATAAGCTATTTTAGTAAGCAACCTATTTATTAAACTATTAATAGCTTATCCTTACTATAATCATACTTATTGCTACTTCTTATTATTTAATACTTATAGCTAATGCTAAAGCAAGATTTTTTTTATTTTTTTAGCATAAGTTATTTATAGCTTTTAAGTAAATTATTTTTGCTTATATAATATAATTTTAACTTATATTAGCACTACTATAATATTTTAAGCCTAATTAAGCTTTTTTATTATATTTTAACCTTTTTTATTATGTTATAGCATACTAAAATAGCTTAAATTTAATAAAATTAAACGCTTTTTTAAAAGGTTTACTATTATTTTATAGCTATAATACTAGCTATTATAATTAATAAGCTTAAGTTTTTACTTAAGCTTTTTATTTATATTAATAATAATATTTTTATAAGGCTTTATATATATAAGCTTTTAAAAGCTAGCAATAAGCGCTTTTAAAAAGTTTTTTATATAAAAAAAACTATTTATTATATTTTTAAAAGGTAGCTATTAGCTAATATATACTTTTATTTTTTAAAGCTTAAAGTTAATAAAAAGCTATATATATTTTCTATAATAGCTGCTTAAAGTATAACTATTTAAAATATTATAAAACTTTTAACTAAAAATAATTATACTAATTTTTTTGCTTTTTATAAAGTCTTTAAAGCTATATCTATATTAATAAAGTTATTAATAGCAATGCTAAAAGTAGCTAAAACAAACTTTAAAATTATTTTAAATCTAAAGTTTTTTTTTTTTTAAAAATATTTTTAAATTAAGCTATTTTATAGCTTTAAAACTTATTTTAAGCTTATTTATATTATAATAAGTATTTATAACTTTTTAGTTAATTATAATAATTAAATTAATATAAAAGCTATTTAAATATATTAAAATAAAAGCTTATAAGTTAATAATAATAACTTTAAAATTTATATATTTTTAAAGCTTAAAAAATATAGTAGCATTAATTTGTTAACTATAAACTTAAAAAACTTAAAAGCAATAATAATATAAAAGTTATATATTAAAATATTAGCTAAATAAAAGCTTTAAATAGCTTTAAAAAAGTTAAAAAACAGCTTAAATAGCTTTAAAATAGCTAAAAATAATATTAAAACTACTATAAAGTAATAGTATAAGTAGCAGCAAGTTAAGTTAGCAGCAACAAGTTAAGTAGCAACAATAGCTATTTATAGTATTAAAGTATATTTAAAAAAGCTAGCGTAATTATAATAGTATTAGTTTTAATAATATTATATTATATTATTTTATTTTTATTAAGTTTTTTATATAATTTATATAGCAATAAAATATTATTAAAATAAAAAAGTAAGGTTATAAAATTATTATAACATTTTTAATTTTTAATATAATTATTTATTATAAAACTAATATTAGCTTATTTTTATTTTATTTATATATAAAAATAACTATATATAAAGTTAATTATATATAAAATTAGCTAATAAAAAATAAAATATATTATTATAGTTTTTAAAATAAATAAAGTATATTTATATTTATTATATTTATATATAAAAATATATATAAAGTTAATTATATATAATATTGCTTATTTATATTTTAAACTATAATAAAAAATATTTAATGTATCCCACGGCCATATTTGCTACCCGGCCATATTTGCCGCTTTTTTCCCATACAAAAAACGATTATGCGCAACATTATAACTTGGCCAATATTAATGCTATAATAATATAAACAGTACTAGTCGATTCCTAACTAAATAACAAGTGCAAATATAATTTATTAATATTTATAGTATTTTTATTTAGTAAGTTATTAAAGTCGTAAATAAATAAAAATTATTAAAAAGATTTTAGCAAAAAGGTTTATGCGTAAATTTATAACACTATTAATTTTAGTTGTACAAAAATAAAAATAAAACTATTATATTTTTATTAAAATAAAAAATCTAGTAGTATTTTTTTTTTTTTTTACTTAAATATTAAATTAGTTATATAGTATTATAATATTTGTACTATAATATAATCCCTGCTAAAAATTATATAATCTTTGCTTAGCGTATTGCTTAATAACTTGCTAAGTAAAATTGTTATAAATTTAAAAAAATTATATTTGCACTTATTATTTAGTTAAAAATCGACTAGAACTATTTATATTATTATAGCATTAGTATTGGCCAAGTTATAAAGTTGCGCACAGATAGTTTTTATATAGGAAAAAAAGTGGCAAATATAGCCGGGTGGCAAATATGGCCGTGAAATACGTTAACTAGTTTAATAATTAAGTAATTAAAATAAAAAAAAATACTACTAGATTCTTTATTTTAATAGAAATTTAATGGTTATATTTTTATTATTGTACAACTAAAATTAATAGAGTTATAAATTTACGCACAGACTTTTTTACTAAGATCTTTTTAAAAATTCTTGTTTATTTATTACCTTAATAACCTATTAAATAAAAATACTATAAATATAAAGAAATTATATTTAAACTTATTATTTAGTTAAAAATCAACTAGTACTATTTATATTATTATACCACTAGCATTAGCCAAGTTATAATGTTGCGCACAAATGTTTTTTATATAAGAAAAAAAGTGGCAAATATAGCTAGGTGGCAAATATGGCCATAGAATATATTACTTTTATTTTTATAAAATAATATAAATTTATTATTATTTTATTTATATATAAAATTATATAAAAAATTAATTTTATATAATATAGCTTATTAAATATAAAAAACTAACTTTAAAAAAAATATATTTTAGCGCTATTTTATAATATTTATTTATTAACACTTATTTACTTTATTACTTTATTTATATTGTTGCTACTTTTATTACTACTTATATAGTAGTTTTAATACTATATCTTACTATGTTTAGTGTTAAAGTTAATATAGTGTTTATTGTTTAACTTAGTTAAAATATTTTTTAAAAACCTAAAGTATTATATTATAGCTAATAAAAACTGCAAGTTATATAATAGTATCTCTATATGTTTTTGCACTAGGTTATGCACCTAATAAAAATTATAGGTTATATAATAGTATCCTTATATGTTTTTATGCTAAGGTTATGCACTTAATAAAAATATTAGGTTATATATTGCTATCTTAACACGTTTTTATACTAAGGTTATATACTTAATAAAAAGCACAAGTAATATGTTATTATTTTTATATGTTATTATACTAAGCTTATGCACTTAATAAACAGCATAAGTTATATGTTGCTATTTTTATACTAGTTTTTATAATAGCTTTGCACCTAATAAAAACAGCCTAATTAGCAATTATATATTATTACTTGCTTAGGCTTAGTTTTATTAGCTATATAAAAACAGTGTTGCTTAACTACATGCAGGCTAAAGCATACAGGCCTTACTATAAGGCTATATTATAAGGCCTTGCAAGGCTATTATATAAGCTTTATTACAAGGCCATACTATAAAGACCTGCAAAGCTATATAAGGCTATATTAAGCAATACAAGGTTATGCTATAAAGGCCTTACTATAAGGGCGTGATTATAAAAGCTTATAAGGCCTTGCAAGGCAATATAAGGCCATGTTATAAGCGCACTTATAAAGCAATGTAAGGCCATGCTATAAGGGCTATACTATAAGAGCCTATAAGGCCATACTATATAAAGGCATACAAGGTTT
>Ga0247782_1000668_pt1 | contig 11294 bp, 4 predicted proteins | sample UWRJL019104C5_FD_179928 | JGI IMG/M metagenome (GOLD analysis project Ga0247782, IMG submission 179928) | Plant litter microbial communities from Arlington Agricultural Research Station in Wisconsin, United States - UWRJ-L019-104C-5 | ecosystem: Environmental > Terrestrial > Plant litter >...
AGTAGTTATTATAAAAATTATAAAAACATAAAATAAAAAAAGCTAATTAAAAAATCTTATAATTAAACCTTACCTAAGTAAATATGCACTTAGTTATTATTAAAAACTAGTAATAAAAAAAAAAAAGTAATATAAAAAAAACATACCTTTTTTAAAAACTAACTATTAAAAAAGTATGTACTGCTTATGTAAGCTTGCTAAAGGTAAGCTAAGGATTAGCTAAAGGCTTAATAAGGCCTTATAGCTATACACAATTAGCACACCAGATAGAAGTAATCTTTTATAGCTACTTTTTGGAATCCAGCACATCACCTTGTAACGTACCAAGCCCAAAACCTTACAGCTAATTGTGTGTGGCCGTAAGGCCTTATCAGGCCTTCGGCTAATCCTCGGCTTGCCTTTGGCAAGCCTGCGCGAGCGGTACGTACCTTCTTGACGGTCGGTCTTCAAGGAAGATACGTCCCCTTTATATAAAGCATAAGCTTTAATTATTAAATTATTATAAAGTTATATATTTTTAAAGCTTTTAAAAAATATATAAAAAAAAGCTAATAAATTATTTTTTTAAAGTATATTAAAAGCTTAATAGTAGCTTTTTTACTATTAATAATTTTTATAAATATTTATATATAAAATTAATAGTTTTTTAATTAAAAATTTAATTTATAAAAAAACTAATAGTTTTATATAAATTATAAAAAGTAAATAAATAATAATATAAGCATAAAATAGCTTAATAATATTTTTATACTTTTTAAAAAGCTAAATATAATAATATATAAATAGTTTTAATATATAATAACTATAATTTATATACTAATAAAAAGTTTTTATAGCTTTATATATTAAATAAAATATAGCTAGTATTTTATAAACTATATTATAATTATATAATATAGCTATTAAATATTATAATATTTATAATATTAAAAAAAAAGTTAAAGTTAAAAATAAAAATTTTTATTTTATATGCTATTAAAAGTAAGCTTTTTAAATAAAAAGTTATATAAGCTTTTTAGCTTGCTAAAATTAATATTTTAATGCTTATAATAATTAAAAATATATAAAAAATAATAAAAATATAACTAAAAAATTATATAAAGCTATTATTTTTAAAATATATTATATTAAAAAAATTAAAAGTTTTTATAATATATATAAAAGCACTTTATAAAATTAAGCAACTATATATGCTTAATTCTTTAGCTTTTATTATTTTAATTATTATTAAAATGTTTTTAAAAAGCTAAAAATTATATTAATTTAGCTATAAACTAGCTAGGTATAATAAAATATTAGTTATACTAGCTTAAAAAATTTTATATTATAAAACTTTTAAAGCTTTTAATAAAAAATTATATAAAATTATTAATTTAAAATATAAAGTTAGCTTTTTAAAGCTTAAAATAGCTTAAAAGCAAGGCTTAAATATATTAAAATATAAAGCTTGCACTTAGCAAAGCTTTTATATATATAGCTAATATTTAGCAAGCTAAACTAAAGTTGCGTAATAAAGTAGTATATAAAAATAATGCAAGTAATTGCAAGGTGCTTGCAAGGCCTAAAAAGGCAGGTAAGGGCCTTAAAGCAATAAAATCGGAAGCAAAGGACTGTATTATAGTTAGGAGCGCCAGGTAATTGACTATAACCTTGTTGGTTGTAAGTAGCAAGGCCTTCAATTGCAGTAGGCGGTTTTGGCCAGAAGTGGCCCGTGAGGTCCTGGCCCGTGAGGGGGGGAGTAATCTTAGTTGCTCCATTACTTCTAGAACAATACACTTCCACATCCAACATGTGGTGATAGTCTTTGGTCCCATTGCAGCGTACGATTGTTTTGGAAGGAATCTACTAATTAAACCAACATGCTGACGAGTGCAATACCCTGCCTTGTATGCCTGTACAACTTTTGGTCACCTCGCCTTTGTACAAAAGACATTACAGTAATGCCTTTGGCATTAGATTTAAACTTGGTGATCGATTTCTATCACGTTCACCGGCTCTATCTATCCCTTCCTGGTTCTACTTTTTGGTTTATGCTTTTTAGGTGTAGAGTGTACTTGCTATATTATCTGGCCATAACTAATTATATAAACATGGTAATTTTAAACAAGCTCGTTAAACTTAATATAATAACTGTTATAATGGCCTATTCAGCTCTGAATGGCCCATTGAAGTCGTACGGCATAGATGCCGTAACCATACTTAATAATAAGTTAGTTAAATATCTTGTAAGGACATGTCAGAGAGTTTAGGGAAGATAAGCCTAGTTTGATGGCAAACAAGACATTTAATACCATTGTCCTCGAGATGTATGGTTGCTCTGTCTCGCCTGGTGGCCAGTCTGCCATATTGCGCAGAGCCTAGCAGCGGCGATGTCGCCGCAAACGAGATATAAAATCGCAGATAACATACCTTCGCTTTTACCTGAATTTTCTAGAGTAAGCAAAATAATGTCGGTCGAGCGCCTGCCTCCATATACCAAACCTGCCGGCCGTTTCTCTGTACTAATAAGATCTATTGGCTGCAGGAGCCCTGGTTCTGACAGGTGAAGCCGTTGCAGCAACTGCCGAGCTGTTACGGAGTAGTGGGCCCTCAAGCCCTACATACTGCTCCGTTGTCGCGGTAATGTGGGTCTACAGGGAGCGGGGGAACGTGGTTCCCCCTGCTCCCCGTATATAAGAAGCATGTCACGCACTATTATATAGAGTACAACTTCTTTTAACACACATTTAAATTTACTTTATATAATTACATTTAAAAAGTGTACCTGGTCTACTTGTTTTATTTTTTAATAAATAACGCTTTTTGCAAAAGTTATAAGCTTAGTTTGCTAAAAACTAGTATATTAAAAGCTTAGTATAATTATTTTATTTATATTTTAATAAATTTTTTTTTATTATTATTTATTTATACTTAAAAACTGTTTTGCTAAGCAAGCAGCTTATACTATGTTATTTAAATTATTATAATTTTTTTAATATTTTTAAAAGCTAATGCTATACTTTATACTAGTATAAACTAAATTAGTTAGTTTATTTAATTATAATATTATATAATTATTAGTAATATTTAAAATAAAGTTAACTTAAATGCTAATAACTTTAATTTTAGCGTAATAAAAATATTAAAAATATTTATAAAAAATTTTATAAAAAGTGCGATTTTTAAAAAGCAGTGTTTAGTGCTTTTTTTTTTAAGTAAAGCTAGTAAAACTATTAAAAATAATAATAATAGCACTATTTAAGCAACTTTAGCAAATCTTATTAATAAAAAAATTATAATATGCTTTAAACTAAAAAGTACTATCTTTTTTTTTATGCTAAGCATATAAGTAAGCAAAGTAAACTATTATATAATAATTTATGCTTAAATTTAAAAAATAGTAAATAAAATAATTTTTATTTTAATATTAGCTAAGCTGCTTTTTTAAAATAAAATTAGCATATAAAACTTTATTAAAAGCTTTAAAGCTAAGCTTATGCTAATAAAAGCTGCTTAGCTTATTTTAGCTTATAAAAAATATATTTATATATTTAAATAAGCAGGTTAGCTAAAAGTTAAACTTAATAAGTAAATTTTAAATTTTAATAAAGTATACTTTAAAGCAAAAATATAATAAATTTTTAAAGTTATAAAATTATTAGCAATAAAATTTTTTTTTAAAGTAATTAGCAAGTATATAGCTTTAAAATAAGCTACTTAATAACTTACTAAAATTATTAAGTAAAAATAACTTAAGCTTTTATACTTTATATTAAAATAATATATTATAGTTTTTAGCAGCTTTATAAAGCATAATTTTATAAGTATAAAACTTAAAAGCTTAAAAATTTTTATAACACTTAAAAAAAAATTATTAAAGCTATTTTAAAAAGCTAGTAATAGATAAAAAAATAAAGCTAATTAAAAAAGCAGTTTTAAGCTAAAAAAAAAAAAAAATAAAAAAAAATAAATTATTAAAAAAAAAAAAAAAAAAAAACAATTTTAAAATAAAAAAAAAAAAAAAGTACTACTATTTTTGCTTTTAAAACTTATAAAAGTATTGCTAAGCTTTATAAAAATATAAGCATATATAAAAAGTTATTATAAGCTTTATAATATGCTTTATAAAAATAATTAAAAAGTAAGCAAAAAATATTAAGCAAAAGTAAAACTTTATATGCTATAAAAATATATATACTAAAGTTAATAAAAATAAATAATAAGTACTTATTTTTTTTTAAAAATAAGCGCTAAAATAAAAGTAAAGCTAATTAAAGCAAATAATTTAATTTTAATATAATTTTTATAATAATTAATTAGTTATATGCTTATATTAAATTATAATATTAGCATACTTAGCATTTATATAACTATAAAGCTAAAGCTTTATTTTTTATTTAAAAGCACTATATTAAATAATTATAACACTTTTTATTTTATTAACTTTATAAAGCTGCTTATATTTAGTTTATTAGTTTTTGCTAATAATAATAAATTAGTTAAAATAAAAATAAGTAGCTTTTTTATTATAAAAAAAAATAAAAAGATTATTTAAAATATTTTAAATAGCGCTTAAAAACTTGCTATAGTAAGCATAATGCTTAAAAATATAGCTTTAGTAAATAAGTTTTATATAAATATTATATTAAAAGCTTGCTTTTAAAAAAAAAAATTTAGTACTATAAATTTAACTGCTTTTTTTAATATAAAAGCATAAAATTTAATATTATAATAAAAAAACTTAAAAAGTAATATAATTTAGTTTTTTTTAAATATAAGCTTATTTTTATTTATTTAAGCAAACTATTAATAATATTTTTTATTATAATACTAAATAAAATTTTATTAAGTGCTGCTAGCTTAATTACTATAATATATAAAAATTAACTATAAAAACTATTTATTAACTAATTATAGCTTAAAAAAAATATTAAGCTTTTTTAGCATTAAAAAGCAGGTTATTTAAAATTATATATGCTTAAAGCTTTAGTTTATATAGTAAAAAAAGTAAAAATTAAAAAAATTAAAAAAAATAAATATAAAATATATGCTAAAATATATGGTTTATATATTATTTTAAAAAAAACTTTAAAAAGGCATACTATATAGCTATTTTAAAAAGTTAATTAAAATTTATTTAATTACTTATAAAAATATAATATATTTAATTAAATATTTATAATTAAAAATAAATATAATAAAATACTTTATGCTTTTATATTAATAACCAAGTTAAAAAAATAAATATTATAGCAACTATATAATTTTAAAAGCTAGATAATATATTATTATTAGCTTTTGCTTTATAAAATATATAGCAATAATAAACTTAAGCTAATTACTTAAAAAAAGCAAACTATATTTTAATAATAAGCTATAAAGCAAAATATAAATTTTAAAACTTTTTTAAGCTATATTAAAAAGCTTATTAAAAAAAGTAAGCAAGTAAAATAAAAAATTATAACTTATAGCTTAAAAATATTAAAAAAGGCAAAGCTTTTAAAATAGCTTTAGCTAAAAATTATATAAGCTATTATATAGCTATATAATAAAAGCTTATTAAAAGCATATAATTTATATATACTTATTAAAATGCTTTTATTTTAGTTTAAATAATATTTTAAATAATATTTATTTAAGCATATAAAAAATATTATATTAAACTTAAAACTTAACTAAAATAAAATTTATATATATAAATATAAAGTATACTTAATAGTATAAAACTAGCTTGCTAATAAAAATAAGTAAGCATATAAAACTAAATAGTATGCTTATATTAAGTATTTAATTAAATATAAAACTTTTAACTTATATTAAGTATAAGTTTTTTAATTAAATAAAATAATTATTATATATAATATATACTTTAATAAAAGCTTATTTTATAATAAAAAGCAAAAAAAATAAGCAAAAAAAATTAATATAAATATTATTAATAAAATTATAAAAATAAAGCTAATGCTTATAAACTTAATTAATATTTTTTTTATATAAAAGTTAAAGTAGCTATAATAGCATAAGCAAATTGCTAATTTTTTTAATAAAATTAAAAATATATTTATTATTATTAACTTTTTTATTAAAAGCTAACATATCTCACAGCCATATTTGCTACCTGGCTATATTTGCCACTTTTTCTTACCTTTGTACGCATAACTTTTGATCTGCTATATCTTTACTACCTACTATAGTAGGCCTTTAAAAAAAGTCTAATATTATTTTTGCGCTTTAAGCAATTTATATAAACCTAAAACTAAATATTTAACGCGCAGCTAAAATCTACAATATATTATATATAACCTTTTTTAACTAAAAACATAGTTGTATAATAATATTTAATAGGTTTACTAATAATTAAAAACTTACTAAATTTAAAAAGCAAGCTATTATATAATATATACTTAACCTTATTGCGTAATTATTTTTACTTAAGCATAGTAGTATTAAAAATATAGCTAACTAATTGCTAAAGTTATGTAATAAAAAATGCGTTAACAAAAACTAGACTTTTACTTTTATATAATAATAACTAGCTTTTATAATATGTTTTAATTGCTAAATTAATTACTAGTGTATTTTATATAAAGATTTGTTTAAATATTGTAAGTAGTTTGCTTTTATATAAAATATAATAGCAAAATATAAAGTTTAAAAAAAAAATATATATAACTTTAATAAAACTAAATTTGTTATAAGCAAAATTTTATTTAAAATAGTTATAACTATATTTAATTATATAAAAAACTTAAAAGTAGTATAGTAAAGTAATTATAAATAAGCTATAGTTATTTAAGCTATCTTGTTATATAGCTATATTATTTTATTATATATTATTGTTGTAAAAAAAAACTATTTATTATTTTAATATAAAAGTACTTTATTGCTTAATAGTTAAGTTATTATAACTATAAAAAATAGCTAAATAATAAACAAGCAAAGTGTTAATTAAGTTTAATATTTTAATTAATATATAAGTAGTTGTATAAAAAGTATATACTAACTTTTAATTTTTAATAGCTATAAAAGCTATTATTTATATAATTTTAAAAAGTATTATAAAAACAATAATATTATTACGCTTTATATGCTAGCATATTTGTTGCATAAGCTTTAGCTTTTTAATATTAGCTATTTTAGCTTTTTAAAACAATTATATAAAAAAAAAATTAAATATTTAATATAAGCATATATTATATATATATTAAAAAAGGATTTTTTACTTATGTTTTTTAATATGTTTAACGTGTTAATAATAAAAGCTAACATATAAAAAAGTTTTTAAAAAGCAAAATTAGTGCTATATAACCTAAAATATATTATTGCTTAGCTAAATTTTTGTTTAACTATTTTTATAATTAAAGCTTTATTTAATAGCTTACCTTTACTTTAGCAATTTATTATTTTAAATAATATATAAAATATAATATTTTAGTTTATATTTATTAAATATTTTATTATATAATATTAAAATAGCTTGCTAATATATATTATTAAAAGTATATAGCAAATTATATATAGCACAATAGCTATTATATATTATTTAGCTTTGTTAAAAAAAGAAGTTATAACTTTTTATATAGCAAACAATTAACTTAGTTAATATTGCTATATAAAAAAAACAAGATTATAAAATAAAAGATTACTTTATATATAAAATATAAAAAAGTTATAAGCTGTTAAAGCAGCTGCTGCGCAAAAAATAGCAAAAAAGCGTATAAGTAGTAGTTGTACAAAAAGGCAAAAAACTTATGCGCAATGCTATAAAATATATAGCAAGCCTAGCTATAATATGCAAACATGTTAAAATAAAAAAAAAACATTTAGCAAATCTAATTCTAAATAGTTTAAATTAATTTTTTGTTATATAGTTAAGTTATAAAAAATTATTTATATAAAGGTAAAAAAAAGTAGCAAATATAGCTAAGTAGCAAATATAGCCATAAAATACGTTAACTAAAAAAAATTAAGTTAAAAATAAGTATAACTAGTAAGCAATAAAAGCAAAGTTTAGCTGCTTTTAAAAATTAGCTATATAAACTTATAACTTTTTAAAAAATATTAAAACTAAATTAGTAGCTAAAAAAGCTAAAAAATAATTTAAATATAGCTGCTTAATAAAGTAGTAAAAAGCTTTATATAACGTTTATTAAAGCAGCTAACTTTATTAATAAAGTTTTTTAGTTTACTTATAAAGTATACTTAAAAAATAAAATAATTATAATAAAATTATTAAAAAACTTAGCTAAAAACTTTATAAAAAATTATATTATTATAAGTAGGCTGCTTATATAAGCATAGCGCTTTAAAAAACTATTTTTGCTAGCATTATAATTTAGTAAGCGCTTATAAAATAAGTATATAAAAAATTATAAAGTATTTATATTTATTAAAGCAATATATAAAAAGTATAAAATATAAGTTTTAAATAATTGCTATTAAACTAACTTTTTATTAAGCTTTTTTTTAAATAAAAAAGCAATTAACTAAATAAAAAAATAAAAAGCATAAAATATTATATATAATATTTATAGCTATAATAAAATAAAAGCATATAGCTTATATTAAAGCTATACTTAAATTATTTAAAATTTATTAAAATAATTTACTAAAACTACTTTTAAAAAAATAAAAAAAATTTTATAAGCATTTTATAAAAAAGCACTTTAAAAAAAAAGTAATAAAAAAATTTAAAAACTTAGTATATTTAAAAGCTTTAATAAAAATTAAAAAAAGCAAAGCTAAATATTGCTTTTTGCTTTTTAAATAAGTATTTATTTATAAGTTTAATAAAAAAAGCTACTTAAAAATATATAAAGCATAGCTAATAGTTTAAAAAGATTAATAAAATAATATAATATTTTAATTAACTTATATAGCTATGCTTGTAGCTAAAATATTTAAAATTATAATAGCTTTAATAATAAAGTTTAATTTAAAAGTAAAGTAGTTTAATATTATTATTGCATTTTTTAATACTTTTAAAAATAAATAAAAACTTGTTTGCTATAAGCTTTTAAATAGCTTTATAAAGCTAAATATTATTGCGTTTTTAAATAAAGCTTTATATAAGCTATAAAACTTATTATTATTATAATATAAAAAGTTTAAATATATTTTAAAAATAATTAGCATAATTACTTTTTTTAAAAAGCTATGTTTATTTTATATTTTTAATTACTAAATATTTGTTATTTTTTATATAAATAACTTTTTAGTACTATACTATAAAAAGTATAAAAAGTAAGCTTAAAAAATTATTAATAGCATTAAAAAAGCTTATAAAATTAAAAATTAAAAAAATATTAGCTAGTTTTTAAAAATTAAAATAATTAAAAATTAAAAAGCTTATATAGTTAGCTTAAACTATAATTAGTATATTAAAAAGATTGCTAAATAGTTTAAAGTAGCTAATAATAGCTAAATTTTAGTTATATTACTACTAACTAAAAAGCTTATTAAAAATAAAAAAGTTGCTTTTAAAAAGCAAATAAAATACTTTTAAAAGCTTATAAAGTTAATTTTATATATTGCTATTATAATATATTTTAATATAGTATATACTATAAGCTTATTATTTTATTTTTTAATTAACTTTAGCTTAAAGCATATTAAAGTAGCTAAATAAATAATTTGCTACTTTTATTATATTTAATATTTAAAAATTATATATAAATAGTTTAATAAAAGCATATAAGTTTTAATTATTACTAAAAATACTTTTTTTGCTAACAATAAAAAAACTTAAAAATTATTTTATAGCTATATTATATTTTTATTTAAAAATATAATTTTTTAAAAAGCTAGCTAATAAAGCATAATTTTTACTTTTATAATAAAAGCTAAAGTTAATATATTAAGCTTAATTACTAAAAAAACTATAGCTTTAAAAAAGCTTTTTTAAAATATAGCTTTTAAGCTTTATAAAAAATAAACAATTTATAATAATAATATTTAAGCAATTTATTTAATAATAAAAAAGCATAATAAAATTGATACTATGCTTTGCTATATAAATATTAATAATATATAGCTTAAATAAAAGTATTAAAAAAAATTATTTTAAGTAGTTTATTTGTTTACTAATTAAATACTTATAAATAAGCTTATTAAAAACTTATTATAAGCACTATTTAAATATTTTTATGCTTTTATTAATTTATAAAATATATATTACTTAATATAAAAAAACTTATAAAGCATAAAAGCAAAAAACTAATTTTTTTATTTAAAAGCTAAAAGCTTGCTTATTAATAATTATTTTTAATAATTTTAAAAAATTATTAAGCTATAGTTTAATAAAAGCATAGCAATTAACTTAAATATTAAAAAAAAAAGTATATAAGCATAGCAGCAGTTTAAAAATTAAAAATAAAAGTATTAAAAATAGCAGTAATAAAAGTAATAAAAGTAATAATAAAAGCAATAATAAAAGTAGTAAGCATAAGTATAGCAAGCATAAAAGCAGCAAGTATAAAAATAAGTATAGCTAAGCTAAAAAAGTAAGCAATAATAATAAATTTATTATAAAAAATTTTAAGCAGCTTATAAACTATAGTTTAAAGCATACTAATAGCTTAGCACTAGTTAGCATATAAGCTTATTAACTTTTATTAATAAGTTTAAAAAGTAAACTTATATATTAGCAGTAGTGCTTATTTTTAATATAAAAATAAGTTTTTTTATTTAAAAAAGCAATAAAGTAATAAGCTAAAAGTATAATAAAAAATAGCTTAAATAATTAAGTTAGTTATAGCTTAGCTGCTTATAAATTTAATAAAGTATTTATAAAAGCTTATAATAATGCTTACTAATATATTAATAATATTAGCTACTAGTAATAATATTATAATATTTTTATAAAAAGTACTTAAAAGCGTAAAGTATATATAGCTTAAGCAAAGTATATAATATAAGCTAGTATAAGCTAAGTAAGCATAGCAATAATAAGCAATAAGTATAGTAAAAATAATTAGTATAAAAGTAGTAAAAGCAAGCATATTACTAAGTATAGCAATAATAATAGCTATAGCAGTAGCAATAATAATATTAACAGCGTTAATAGCAAAAATAGCAGCAATAATAACTTTTTAAGTCAAAATATTATTACTTTTTAAAAAAGCAAGCATAACTAAATTAGCAGCTTTTAAAAAAGCATTAAAAAAAAAGCAAAAAAAGCTTTTATTTTTTATAAAAAGCTTATAACTAAGTTAATAAAAGCTTTTTAACTAATAATAAGCATAATAAGTAATTAAAAATGCTTGTAAGCAAGCATATACTTACTTATAAAAAAATAAATAAAAATATTATTTTTT
>Ga0247782_1000669_pt1 | contig 11279 bp, 7 predicted proteins | sample UWRJL019104C5_FD_179928 | JGI IMG/M metagenome (GOLD analysis project Ga0247782, IMG submission 179928) | Plant litter microbial communities from Arlington Agricultural Research Station in Wisconsin, United States - UWRJ-L019-104C-5 | ecosystem: Environmental > Terrestrial > Plant litter >...
TTTGTTCCTTTCTTCACCCCTCTTTTGCAAGGTCCTGTCCCTCATTATGGCGGGGCATATGGCTTTTTGCCTCATTGATTCCTACCTTCCCTACCAGTAGGCACCTTACCATACTAGAGACCAGAGGGGCTGTTTCAACTTGAAGTTTCAGTGAGGAAATTTTATTTTGTTTTTTCTCGGGACTGTCTAACCCAGGTAGGTAAGTGACTAGAATTTAGTTGCACATACCGAATCAGCAGCCGAATCAGGCAGTTGACAACCTTCTAGGTATAGCTATAGTTCTGCATAGATCAAATACTTCCGGTTACTTATAGCACCTACCTGTCTCTGCTCTGCTCCGTCTTATATCGGTTGCTTATTATTAAGATGCTTCCATCTGTTACCTCACGGTAATGAGAGGGCAGGCGGTAAAAGCGCCGGGACAAATTCCCAAGCCAAGCAGGCCTGCGAAGCATCTTTAGAACCCCCCATGAACAAGTGGTTAATCTGCACATCTGGAGATGGAGTTCTTGTAGAGTCATCGCGCCAGATCCATAAAAAACCTGTCACATTAGGTAATGGGTATGATGTGTATCCGGTTTACCAGATACGACGGCCCCTACATACAACTATAAAATGGTTGGGCATATATTCCCAAGCCCCTTTGCAACTGCAGGCTGGACAAGCCCGGGGGCCTCATCTTCTGAAGCCACATGGTGATGGTAGAGACGAGAGATATTCCACATGGTTACATTCAACAGAAATTAGGACAGCTAGTTGCTGTAGAGGAGGAAATTAGATACGAAGCAATAGAAGGGATGATAATGGGTCCATGACAACAGCTACCTTTGTACCTACTAACCACCTCCGTTTCACCCGTCACTTCTTGAGAGGCATATTTCGTACTAGATGGTACGACGGCTTACCTACTTACTTCATCCTATTTATGAAGGTACCTAGGTATGCATCTCATTTCCTCATTTCCTCACCTCTCATCCCCCGTCCCATATAAGAGTGTTAGGTAGGATAGATATTCACAAGCGGTGGCCAGCATCTGGCTATCAACCAGGACAGATGGCGAGCCCTCGTGGGCGCAATTGGTGGACATGGCAAGGAGACGAGCTTTAGCACTGTCTCAGCATGGTGAGCACCCCACTACGTTGCGATGACACCATACCGAACAAGACTTAGGAACCATGCAGGCCGCCACGCTGTTATGCTCGGCTGCATATGTCGCTGTTCTGAGGTCCTGTCATCCCGCTAGCCAGCCGGTAGGACCATCTTCGCCATGTTCCGGAAAGGCGGTAAGAGAGCTCTGCGCGCGGGACGTCAGCGTCTTATAAGTATTACTCATAGGTACATAGCGGTATTATCAGCATTCCCACTCCTGCGCTATGCATAATAATTCTCTCTGCATCCCCTCCGCTCTTGCTCTGCATACTCCTCAGATGTGGCGTGGCTACAAAAACTGAGAGATGGGGGATGCATGCAGGTCAAGTGCAGCGCAGGGCGCAAGGCACCTTAAGCTACTGCGAGTTGAACTACCTTAAGTCTGTATGTCAGTGCTGTCATGTAGGTGGGATGGTTGGGTAGGTACTCGCTCGACCTGGTCGCGTCAGGTCAGGTCACGGTCCGGTGGTTAGGTAGGTAGTCAGGTAGGATAATAACCAACGTTAAGTAATATTCCCAAGGGCACTATTACCTATCGGACTCGGCTCAAATACTGCATAGTATGTTCGGAGCGCAATCAATATATGCCTTGTGCCTCATATATGTTATATTAGACCCAAGACTCGTAATACCTTGTGGCTTGTTAAGATGCGATAGTAGGATCACGATTCAAGGACCAAAGTTACCTCGGTAGTGCATTACTAGTACGTCCAGAGCATCTCAGCATCTGAGAGCACTCTGGTATTGATTTAAGATAATGACTCTAAATTATCTAAATTATCTAGCGTGGGCCGGATTTAGTAGGTTCCGAACTAGGCAAAATGCCATCACGGTGTTGGTAGCGGCGACAATAAAACGTACATACATAGTATGTCTAGGGGGAATTCAAGTAGAGCCTCTAAGTTAAATTTGCCTGCGTTCTTCTGTACCATCAACAGTACCAAGATCGGCAAGACAAGGCAAGACAAATACTGATGCCACAGAGTCGCTCTAGCATGCTGCACCTTGCCCTCATCCAAGCACATCCCGGACGCAATAAGCATCTTACGGCTGTAAGAAAGAACTTGAGCCAGCCTGGTCCCGAGGGGCTCAGGACAAATCTGTGGACGGTAGGCTGGTGCCAATATCTTTCCCCAAAGTATAATTGCCCCAAGGATATGGGCCAATGAAGAGGAACAAAATCCAGAGAGGGCAGTATTCGATTCTGTCATATATCATATATCGAACACGAGATTGTCTCTAGATTAAAAGCTGAGGAAGCATCGACCACACCAAATAAGTTATGTACATATATAGGTACCCCATGTGTATATGAGTGATTAAGTAGATATGCTCGGCTAAAACAATATCTCCCAGCGTATAGGCGGTTTTGGCCCCAACCTCAACCTTGGATATGTGCATACGGCTGCAAACACCTAGTAATCGGGTGGACTACATATAAGGTGCTACTATATCTGTACAGGCACACGTTCGAGGGTCAATCCTTCACCCCACATCTCGTACCCCACATCGCCTTTTCATCACCAGGATCGTCAGTAACGCGTATCGGCCATTCAGCTCTCAGACACATGCACCAAATAATCCCGAGGTGGCACGTCTAGAAGCCCTCCAGAAGCTCCTTTCGCATCCTCCCCGGTTTTCTAGTGGTATCACTCTGTTATGAATAATAATAAGCTCCAGAAAGTTCCATGTCAGACCTGCCCTGGTTCCGACGGTGTCTCGCCGCTACTTAACAGCACTTACTACCACCGACACAGGACGAGTGCCGTCCTTGATCACCTTCAAAAGATCTTGGGAACAAGTAGCGAAACCCCTCTGCCTTTTCCTCAGACTCTCGCATGCCTACCTTCTACCTGCATGGATGTCATTCTCCACTCCACCGGCTCCAGACGAGACGTGAGCTTTTTAGGCAGAGTGATGACAGCTGAGAAACAGCTAACAAGGGTTCTCTCCAGAATAGGCCGATATTCTGGAAACACCCCCTCCCCCCGCCCATCATATCCCCTACCGTTCCTCTCCTTTCCCATGCTGCAGGGCTCTCTATGTTGAATCTTGGCTCTTGCTGCATCACGATCAACCAAGTAATCCAGGCGGCCTCTTTCTACGCATTGTAATATATTATGCTGCTGCTACTCATGCCGCTACTTTTACTCATCTTTGGTCTATAGCCGGTTCAAAATCTCCTTCGACTTTCTCCCTGTTCTTGTGCTTTCGTGCCTCAATATGAGCACGCGTGGCTTTGACGAGTCTTTTTGTCTTGCCTTTGCTCGTTTCGTGCTTGGCGTAAAGCCGCACTTGGCCATCTCGAGGTCTGCTAACCAGGTAGCTAGAAGTAGCGAAAGTAGCCAATCTTTGGGCGCATCCATCTGGATGCATATCAACCTTTACATGACAGTATGACTCTTTGACCGCTGCTACGATCCTAGTCCTCATCGGCCCGCTTCGTTGCACTTAGACGGGCCTGCTTGTCGCCAAGCTCTCTACTATCTAGGATTTTAGATCTGACGATACTGCCCTGACTTGGATACTAAAACATCCACACCGGTAGGTCCGGTTCGTACGCCAGGGCATACGGCTATTGAACTTCGAAGGTAACTACTTCCCTAGGCAATCATCAAATACCTACAGGGGGTTAATGAGACTAGATGATATCACTCTTCTATGACTTGGCACCAGTGTGTCATTCGAATACATAGCTGCCCTTGGCTTGATCCCCAGGTACCCGTTTGTCTAGGCCGACATCAGCAGACTGACTGCATGAGATACCATCGATACCGTCTCGGCTATCTCAGTCGTGTTGCACAGACGAAGTAAATAAACAACACAACGATACCACCAATGGTAGAGTCTGGTGTAGCATGTTGTCTTTTATCTCGGCCGACATCGGCGTCTAGTTGTCATTGACCGACAACCTCAGCTCTCCCTCCTCGAGCGTACCTGCGAGTATTATCAACGATATCCAACGAAAAGTTGTTGAAGCCTAATAAAGTACTCAGCTACTCGGGTACCTACTCGAGAACGATGAGGTGGGGTCTGCGTCTTTGTCGACTAGCACCCCTGCAGATTGCCCAACTTTCACCGAAACCTTTCGCACTCAGACATTAGCCTTACTATCGTTTTTTTTTTTTTTTTTTTTATATTTTTTTTTTTTCATTCGCTCGAGTTTCCTCGAAAGAAAGCTATTACTAACAGAAACTGTGTGCCCAACATGTTCTCTTCTTTACTGAAAAGGAATCGGTATTTTCTCTTACCCAGTTGTACTACTCCCCATGTCATCTTTTTTGTGTTCCCTCAGAGCCTCTAGAAGCCTGTAAGACAGATATTGCCTTCATTGGACGGGTACCTTTCCTAGGTCTTGCCAGCCTCGTTGTATGATGACGTGCCATGCACAAGCTGCAAATTGTCGATCTCCCTAAAAACCCAAACCCAACCACCCTCACATGTCGTCTCAGCCTCCGGGGCATATCGACACAGCGCTTCACCGGTAACTCTAAGCACGGAGATAGAATGGTCTGAGCGTCACCGGCAATCTATTTCCAGTGGCTCAGGTTGGAATTTCTATATCGCTTTGCGCCGAGAGAAGCACCTTTACATCCTCGGCTGTCACGTCCTGAAGAAGCATGTGCCGCGTATCTTTGGGGAAAGGTAGTACATACACGTAGCAATTGGTTGCTTCACAATTCGTCTAAGTAGGGGCGGTGCAATCCTGCAGCCGGATCTGGTTTACTGCAGAAGCCGTTGAAGACAGACGGGATACCATACAGCTCCCGTATGGGTGTCGTGATGCTGCAACTACGAAACGGAACGAAGCATGATCGAGATATGATCGATCAAAACAGGGTCAAAGATATGAGGGGGAGAGCCGCGGCGCTCTTCTCTTCCCGTCTAGAAACCCGCCTCGCAGGACTCGGTTCTCTCTACTTGCCCTGGGTCGGTAGTCTAACCTTCAATAACTTATTATTCATTAGTAGGTGCATTGTCATGAACCTTTGCGACACTGGAGCAAAATAGAGCAGAGAAGAACAGAGAAGAGCAAAAACTAGCTATGCAGTATTTCATGCTTGCTGCGTTGACAAGCTCCACACAGCTACCTGATCTACCTGCGTCCACAACTTTACCGACCTACCGCCTTAACCATACTCCACTTGGTTGCAGAGCTGAGATGTGCCATCAAGTTTTGGGGCAACGTGCCTCTGCATCATGCTTGCCATTCTTGTCCAGACCCGTACAAGCCTATTCGCCGCCAACTCATAACTATCCACCGATTTATATAAGACGGTCATTATTGCTGCTTCGGATTACAGCGTTGCGAGTTTGTAACTGCGCATTCTCACACAGATACGGCCCCCCCCCCCATACTCTAACAAAAGCAGAAGGGTTTGTATGTCTTTGGTAATTGCACACGTGCTTTTCCGTTCGCCCACCCTTCTCGTTCATATCCCAACCTCTTATTTCTTCTTCACTCTTATTATTCATGTTACCACTACTTCTCGGCTCTCCACTGCAAGAGTACCTACAACATACAACGTACGACGTACCACCTAGATCTGCATTTCCGTACATACATACATCCTCTCCTTCGCGCTCTGCAATATGCGCACTGCAACTGCACTCTGCAAGCTGCAACCCGGGATGCAGAATTCGACATGCCGGCTGCACGGCTCTCCGACACCACACCCACCAACAACACTACCCTGTCAAGGGAGTTGGGTATTTGATAGTCGTCAATGTTTGATCCGTAACAGCGTTCGCAGTTGGTATTCTGCACTAGTTTCTCTCGTCCGCCTATCTTTCTTTCCCGTACTGATAGAGAATGCAAGGTACAGTAAAGTTGAGGAGCGCCTGGTTTAACATGTACGTTGGCAGACGCTGCAACATGCTACTAATACTAATCATGACACCAACCTTTACGCCGCTAAGTAACTACTCATTTAGAGAAACATCTAAGCGATTAACCAAGGCATATCGACTCAAACATCTATTAGCGAGGTATATATCTATCTCCTTCAAGTAATCTAATCTCTTTCTATCAATCCAAGACAAACCAGAACCTTGGAAATGGAAAGAGAAGATGATACAGATACAATCTTTACACTCGAAGGGGGGTATCGTTGGCAATTCTGCTGGTTCGCTATGCATAAGGTACTTAGGCAGGTTAGGTGAGCAAGGTGTAGGGGGGGCGAATTGGGCACCTCTGCATACCTAACGAAAGCATGTAACAGAAAACAGAAAACAGAAAAAGAAAATTTTTTTTTAACAACTCTACAACATGATATGACAGACATATCGAAGGTAGTTTTTTCTTTATCATTGGTGATTCACCGACATGAACGAGGGGGAGAAGCAAGATGATGACAGCATAACACCTTATCGCGTGGGCCTATTAGAAGGGGGACGGGCGCGCCGAGCCAGTGGCCAAGGCTTTAGCCCGGAGGGACAAACCGCTAGATCAAGGCAAAACTTGATATCACCGGGGGTTCCGCCGACTCTGACCGGCCGACCGACCGACTTATCCTGCTCTATTCTCACCAATTTAGACTTTATCTGACTGATGAGATAGATAGGTACAGATTCAGGCCGGTCGGGCTGCTATTCTGATTGGGCTGTGCTATCAACGATTCAAATCCCTGACCTCCGTGAGAGGTGAGAATGAGAATCGCTACGCTACCTAGCCTGCGATAAGGAAAGCGAAGAGCTGCATCTATCCGATTTCTGTTCCACCATCGGTTCGTCCACTGTCCCCCGATAAAGTATAGTATAGCACAAGGTAGTATAGGATATAATCCGATAGCTCACCGATAGCTCACCGATAGCTCACCGGAAGTGTAATCGGATAATGGAGAACAGCATGTTCTGCAAGACATGGAGCATGACAGCCACGCTGGTAGGTAGCAGCTCCGGCCAAACCGCCAAGTCCATGCGGCCCTCGACATTGGCGTTGACCCCGAAGATCCAGCGGATGAGGCCTCTGAGCACGAACCCAGCCGTCAGCTCGCACGCCCAGGTCACGGCCGACGCGATGAGCGTGAAATGGAAGTTATAAGGTTCGTCCGGATCGTCGAATGCGAAGTACGGGTAAACATCCGTGTTGGGTCCGTAATGCAGGACCAGAATACTGCCCAGAAAAGTCAGCATGCTGACGTTCTCGGCGAGGAATCTGATGAAGACATTGCGCGTGCAGATCTTCTGGTAAGACCCGTAGGACTGGGTCGTAAGGCCCAACATGGCGAGTGCCTTGTGGTAAGTCTGCGTCATGGTTAAGGGGGTTAGGACGATGAGGAAACTAGAGGAGAGAGCCTGTAGCCAGATGAATTGCGAGGGCGAGCGCAAACGCGCGTACAACGCTCGCACATAGGTCTGATATGTGAGCATGAAATATCTGGTCGAGAACTGAAGTCAGCAAATATCCCACCTACTGTACCTATAGTAAAGGAGATACGAGGGTAGACTCACAGCTTGAAGACCCAGCTTAAAGGGTAGCTTCCCACTCTCTCACCTTCGTTACCACCAAGGATCCAACCAGTAAGCAGATCCAATAGATGGACAGTAAGTACCCAGCTGTAGACGTAGACGATAGTCTCCCAACTGTTATGCGGTAGCGTACGCAAGTAGATCTCGGCATAAGCCTCTCCTATCAGGTATGCGAGCAGACTTATAGTAAGCGCGAGACAGAACCACACAAAGCGTACAAAGCTGGCGGGCAACCACCGACGACGCTGCATAAACGCGCTATTACGCGGTGGCTGATGCTCAGCAGCGATCTGCAAGATGGCAGTATCAGGATCGAAGGCCCCTGGACCGAGACCCCACTGCTGGCCGCGGCGGTTGCGGTTGCTGCGGGTGGTGTCCCTCGCCGAGCCACCGGTCTCCCCGGTCCACCAAGAGCTGGTGAATATGCGCTGGGTCTCAGACAGTGAGTGCCGCAGGCCGAGATGTCGCTCGTGCCTCATGAGGATGCAGAAGGCGATAGCAACGGGCAACGCCATGATGACGAACGTCCAGCTGATCCAGGCCGTGTTGTGGATCGTTAAGAAACGGGCTTCGGGGATAAGGTAGACGGGGATGGGTCCTGCGATAGATAAGATCGCTATCAGCGAGATGGTGATTGGAAAGCCCAACATCGAGGGCCACCAATTCAGAGAGTAGAGGTTGAAGACTTTCGTGATCCACATCAGGGCTGTCAGGTTGTAGAAGCCGTAGTAGACGAAGAGGAAGAACCAGAAATTAACCTGCACGCGTGCCTCGCCGTGACCGGGCACGCGGTGTCCTGAAGATGATTTCGGTGGTTGTCCAGGCGACTCCTCCAGACTATTATTAGGAGATAATAGAGAGAAAAGGGTAGCGATCGATATTGTGTACGGTTTGGCGTGCGAGGCATCTAGCGGATATTGCGGGAACGGAATAGCACACCAGGCCACTGCCTACATATCGCGAGATCATAGCTGTTAGCTTACGCAAGGACCAATGCTAGGCGCCCCGTCTTCATCTAACATGAGAATCAACTGAAGAGTGAACAGAAACAACTCACCAAAGCAGCAGGCAAGAAAACCAGGAGCCCCCATCGACTCCACCAAGTCTCAACAACACGGCGCACGGCATTGTGCCGCGGCGCAACCCAAAGGTCCTCGACATTCTGCCTTATTTTTCTAATAGTCCTACGCCATAGCTTCGTCACTTGTCTTCTTTTCTGGCCGTTATCGCCGTCCTCGTCAGAACTCCAGTCATCGCCCACCTCGTCATTCTCATCAGCAAGCCCAGCAGCGACCAAAGCGCCATATCCGACATGTACACTCCCTCTTCCGCCAGCAGCAGAGAGTTGACTTAGTCGCCCTTCCAAGTTCGACCGAGACCGTTGTTGTTGCTGCGAACGCGGCACAGAGAATATGCTCCTGGATGAGGAGGACGGGACGGTTGTGCGGGGCGGGACGGCGCGGAAACGACCTAGTAAGGGTGACGTGGTGTCGGCATGTATGCGTGAAGTGGCAGGGTTCGTCTCTGTGCCTGGGATAAAAGGAAAGAATTCGGGCATCGTTCCTGTTTCGTCTCAAGACGGATGCCGACCGTCCCGTCTGTTTCTGCGGCGAGCTCTGGTTGTGGTAGGGAGCGCCGGCCCAGTTCGGTTCGGTTCGTGATTATTCGTCGTGGTTCTATATTTCGTTGTGGATAGAATACATGGCGCTACATGTCGCTGGATGCTCTATATTGTCTGCGTAGGAGCTTGCACTTTGCAAGAAAATAGCGACCTTCAAAGCAAGACGAGAAACAGAATCGGAGGGCCCAGCTCCAAACCGGTTCAGCTCAAACAAACTACAAGCCACAAAGGAAAAACCGTCAACCTGAACCACCTTCTCGTATAATTCTCATAAAAGCCGGATGGGAACCATTAGAGTATCATCTCGGCCGCATGAGTGAAGGTGTGTTGAACAAGTATCTTAGTTAACCTAGGAAGTTCTTTGCCAGAAGCTTCAAAGCTGAGGGAGTGAGCTTGTGATGCACATTAGGTAATTGATAGCAGGGAACGGATGGATACAAGTTTAAGCTTGTTTGTCACATGCGCAGGGGACTTAAGGTCAAGGCCCGCCCAGCAAGGATGTTTATGCACTTATGGCGTATGCATCTAAGACGTACTTTTTCCGAGATTCGGGGATAACGGGTATATTTTTATACCGGCTTTATGATGAGGATTTAAGATCCTACCTACAGACAGCATGTACGTTCTCGGCTCTTTCACAACAGCTGTCCCATGTTCAGCCATGCCGAAGACAAGAGAAATATTCTTTATAATGTCGAGCTCCTTGAGCTAATCGATCGTGTCGAGTCCTAAGGTCAATGAGTAACCTACAAATAAAGTTGCCAGATGTTAGACGTCTCATGGAAGTCTCATGATTGAACGGACGAGCTTTGACCTACGCAAACAAAGCTCTTGACTACTTAAAGCGCCATCTACAGTAATGATCATCATTTGGGCTCAGATGTAGTGTATTGGTAACCATCTCTGTCCCCGTCCTGCTCGCAGCAGCAGAAAGAGACTGGATATCCCCGAACTTATGTTAACAGTCAATTATATCCCCCCTTCATCAATCATCCTACACGACGGATGGCGCCTATGCCATTCTCGCTGTTTTGTCTTCGATACTATGAAAGGGGGCGTGGTTAGATAGATTCCAGACGGTGAGATGAGTTACATCGACATGTGCGTATAATTGAGGATTGGGAGGACCGCTTGGCAAGACGAGAGAGATGGAGGTAGGTAGTCACATTTGCAGATCAAGACCTGACCAATTGACCGGATCATTTGGTTTCTGGACTGCGATCCGCCGACTTGCCTGCCGCGTCGCCTTATTCCAGAAGAAGCCGCTGGCGTTGATATCGAGATCTGTAAATACGGTCAACTTTAAACTATTAAATATCATCCTTGTTTCATTGATAGAGTTCTCATCACAAGTTCTCATCCTGTCTTTCACTCTTTCTTCCCGTTTCATCCATCTCGTCTCATCCTGTCCCATCATAGCAGTCTTGATATCCTACTTTCTGCCCTCTCCCTGACTCACCCTTCACATCCTCACCTCCTCGGCTTCTTACTTAGTCGTCATCTCACTTCCCTGTGGCCAAAATTAAATACTCATTCCTCGTCATATTCGTAGCAAGATATGTATCTCTCACGCCCCTCGTGCCCAGTGTGGAGGCTAGCACAGGCTTGCCACCATTGCGGATACCGAACCTCGCCGCGCTGTTCCCCTCTGAGAGGCAGAACTGTACTTGTGGCGTCACGTCAGTGAACGTTGATACTAACCTAGGTAGCTTGCATGGTTGGATGCGGCGCGGGGTGCTGGGTCTGTGTTAGCTGTTGTGACTGGACTGCTGCTGCTTGCGATGCTCGTGAAGGCAAGCGCTAGTGTTATGGACGGTCACATTGTGTGGTTCTTAGGTCCATGGCGAGTTATAGGGACCTGTTATAAGCTATATGTGCGGTTCGCCACGTGCGTTGCGTTGCGTTGCGTTACATGAAGGCACAGTTGATGCTCATCGTCTTCCGTACCGGGTGCTCTGTCATACTTGTACGTCCCGGACGCATTTATGATGCGTGAGGCGGCAATCATCTATGCAAGTCGCCCAAAAAAAAAAAAAAA
>Ga0247782_1000671_pt1 | contig 11234 bp, 9 predicted proteins | sample UWRJL019104C5_FD_179928 | JGI IMG/M metagenome (GOLD analysis project Ga0247782, IMG submission 179928) | Plant litter microbial communities from Arlington Agricultural Research Station in Wisconsin, United States - UWRJ-L019-104C-5 | ecosystem: Environmental > Terrestrial > Plant litter >...
TGGAATTATGATGAAGAAGGCAACTTAAAAACCACCATTGCTCCTGATAAAGCAATTACGGCATTTAGCTATAACGAAAGCGGATTAGTAAGCGAGATTCGTGATGTAAACAAAGGTATTACCCAACTGGAATATGATACCGAATTTAACCTTGTAAAACTTATACTGCCCTATGGCGAGATTGCTACATGGACGTATAATGAAAAAGGGGAGGTAGAAAAAGCGGTTAACCCTGAAGGCGGCGTACAAAAGTTTAGTTATGACCCATTGGGACGTGTGACCCAAATTATTCACCCCGACCACACATCGGTACAATTGCGTTACAATGCTTATGATGAAGTTATACATGCCAAGGATAGTGACCATGATGTGAAATTTGCCTATACACCACTCGGTAGTCTTAAAATGAGAGAAGAAAATGGTGTTAAGGTAGAATTCAACTACAATCGTAATGAAGAACTTATAAACGTTAAGAATGAACATGACGAATTATATCGTTTTATAAGAAATGCTAATGGTGATGTTGTTCAGGAAATAGGATTTGACAATTTATCACGGCAGTATAGTCGTGATAAATCTGGTAATCTCTTATTTGTTGAAAGACCAGGCAAACGATGGACAAAATTTGAGAATGATGCATTAGGCAGGATTATTCGAGCAGAATATTTTGACGGTACCTGGGAAGTGTTTAGTTATAATAAAAGAGGACAGTTAATTGAGGCTGTAAATAGTGAAATGACCGTAAAACTGCAACGTGACAATGTAGGACGTATTATAAAAGAAACCCAGGGACAACATAGTGTTGAAAGTGCCTATAACAAAAATGGATCTAAGACTGCTATATTAAGTAGTCTTGGTGCACAGATAACACACGAATATAATAAAATGGGTAAACTTGCCACTACCTGTGCGAAAACCAATTTATTAGAAAGTTCATGGGAAATGAAACTTCAACATAATGCCATGGGGCAAGAAGTAAGCAGGATTATGAGCGGTGGTATAGAAAGCTATTGGGAATACGATGACACAGGTCGTCCAACAGCACATAGCGTAAATGCTAGAGGAAGGGTACAGCGACAAAAAAAATATAGTTGGAGTGCTAACAATCGTCTTTGGCGCGTAATGAATGAACTTACAGGAACTGAAATTGGATATTCTCATGATGCTTTTGGTAATTTGGCGTGGGCCAAATATGAAAATGGACAGTATGATTATAAATTACCAGATGAGGTAGGTAATCTATATAAAATAAAACATAAAAGTGATAAGGAATATGGTGCTGGCGGTAAGCTTCTTCGTGATACTGAATATACATATACTTATGACGATGAGGGTAACCTGATAGCTAAAAACGGAAAAGATAGTTGGAAGTACGACTGGCTGGGGAACGGTATGCTTAAAGCCGTTACTAAACCAGATACTACTTTGGTCACCTTTGAATATGATGCTATCGGAAGAAGAACTGCTAAAATTGTAAAAGATACAATTTGTAGATTTGTATGGAATGCGAATATACCATTGCACGAATGGAATTATGATATAATTAACAGGCCACAATGGCTTGTTGATGAAAATGGTTTTTTGATACAAGACAGGGAAGAGCCGAAACCACATAATTTAATAACGTGGATATTTGAGGAAGGTACCTTTAAGTTAACGGCTAAGATAGAAGGAGATAAAAAATACTCTATTATTACCGATTACCTAGGTACACCATGCGAGGCATTTGATGAAAATGGTGAAAAAGTATGGGAAGCCGAATTGGATATTTACGGCAAAATTCGTAAACTTGAGGGAGATAAATGTTTTATACCATTTAGATATCAGGGGCAGTATGAGGATATAGAAACAGGTCTTTACTATAATAGATTTAGATATTATGATTGTAATACTGGAAATTACATAAAACAAGATCCAATAGGTATTCTTGGAGGCAGTAGATTATACGGTTACGTAAAAGATAGTACAATTTTAGTTGATGTATTTGGGCTTATGCCTTTAGCAAATCCTGTTAATCAGGGGCATCACGTTGTACCGCATCAGGCAGCTACCGATTTGGGAATAAAACCCTTTAATAGTCAAACTGGCGTTCCTAGTATGTATTGGGATGACAGCCAGTTTAGTACAGGGAATAATCACAGTGCAATGCATGGTTATAACAATATAGGTTCTGATACTAAACCGATGGTTAAAGCGTCTCAGATTCAGAAGAAAGGTTTAACAAATGATCAATGGCTGGGTACACTTGAGAAGCATTATAATAATCCTGCTATACAGCAATATAAAGGTGATCTACATATTATAAATGCAGATGGTACGAAAGGTAAATTAATTAAAGCAAACGTTAGTCCGTCGGAAGCATGGGATCTAACCAAAAAATGGGCGAAAGATAAAGGATACGATATTAAATGTAGTTAAAATGAATGAAATTCAGGTGTTTGCCCGTAGGGGTGGAAAAGAAATTATTAGTCAATTGAAATTAACTATTGGAGAGCAATCTTTACTACTGCCAGTGCTTGAAATTGATAGTCAGTATAACATAAGATATGTATTTGAAGTTAAAGGTGAAAGCAGTACTTTTTCAGAGTCAGTTTTTGGAAATATAATTGAAAAAGCACATTATCAGGATATTATGCTAGCTTCAGACGTATTATCCGTTTCGTTAAAAAGTAGTGATGATTTTTTAGATATCAGTACTAAGCTAGCTTTAGTAAAAGGGAATTTATCTATTGATGTAAAAATATTTCAAGACAAACCTGTACATCAATATGGTATTTTAGATACCCTTCCAATTCCTACTGAAATTGTGACCTTGTATATTACGTTTAAGCAAGATAGTAATAGTTCTAAAAAAGAAACTATCGAAAAGTATTTTGACGGATATAGTCATCTGGGTTTTGCTTTAGTTGATATTGAAGGGTTGAAAAAAATCTTATTTGAAGAGTATGGAAACAAGACCCTGGATCTTATTCATGAATTTTCGACCACAGAGATAGTTGATAAATTATTTGATGCAGGCGTTTTAGTCATTACCTGGGGAATAAATCCTTATACCTATCCTTTATATAGTTCACTGAAATCTGCGAAACTTGAAGTTTTGCTTGGCGAACCATTTGATCAAAAGGGGGTATATTATATCTCTGAAGATATCAAAGAATTAAGCATAATCCCTGGTCATGATTTAAGAGAATGGCCATCTTTATTAGAGAAAGATTTTCCAAAAATAACTCTTTTTGGAGAAGGGAAGTCGGTGATATTACAACCTTATAGTATTGAAGATGATGAGTTTGAGAAGGTGATTTCTTCATTTTTTATTTATCGGGAAAAAAAAGAACATGATATTGTACCATTATTAAATATTGATTTATTGTATTAGTTTAATATACATACCTTATTTATCATTTGCTTTTTTAACGCAAAAAACCGGATTAAATTTATTTTTTACACTTTAAAGAGAATGCTAAAAAGTAAAAATGCAAAAAATATACATCAAAAAGGGATCGTAATGATCCCTTTTCTCTGAACAATAATTAACCAAACAAAACATAACTTAGATGCTGTCTTGTAAAATTTGCTGCCACTTTTGGGCAATAATTACATTTTCATTCCAGTAGGCATGTCCAAGTTTATCTTTTCCTGAATCGTATAGAACTATATCTTCACCTTCCTTTTGAGACGATTTAAAGTGTATTGATATCCTTGCATCGGTGCCATACGTAGTTTCTTCAACCCTGGCAGTATTAACCTTTGTAAGGTCGATAAATGTAGCCTCGCTTTCGGGCTGATCTAAATCGGCAAAAAGAAATCCTTTGTTCTGTTCATCCAGAGCATATAATTTTCGGTAATGGTTTTCTACTGTCTGAAAATTATACTTATCCTGTCTGTAAATTCTGAATATACGGGCCTTCTTTTTCTTGTTTTTTTGCTGATTATTAATTATGTATAGAACCGGCAGTGCACATAATAAAATAAGTGCAATGCCAATTAATAATGACGATGTATCCATGTTTTTGTTTTTAATAAATAATAAAATGCGGCTGAACTTAGGTATAGTTCAGGCTGCTAATTAAATCTTTGGAATTCAATTTTTTATCTACCAAAAAATGTGGAAGGGGAATAATAAGAGTGATACTTTATGGCACCGGTTAATGTCCTGCCTTACAAAAAAGGATTTATTAGTAAGTGGACTAAAATTAATAGAATGTGTATCTATGTATGATACAAACCATTTTGCAGTAAGCGGTAAAGAAGTATGCTGCTCTTCAGAAAGATTATGGTTGGTGTAAGGTTTAGCAATTAATGCTGCATCTTTTACAAGATCTATTTTTACAATAGCGTCCTGAACCGGTTTTTTTAAGGTTTTCCACGACGCTTCTGCTCCATTTGTACAAAGGAGGAAGGCAAACAGCAGAAGCAGGCAGGCTGCAAAGTCCCTAAACCATTTCATTTGCCAAAGATAGCATATATTTAATAATCACAAAAAAGATCTCATTTTGAGGTTATTCAATATAAATCATTGAATAATTGTAAACGGTAAATTATAGTTAAATTATAACTTGCATAAAGGCTGTGTTCAAAAAAAACGGTGTAATTGATTACATTTGCAGTAATGGAAAATGAAAGCTTTAAAAATATAGTCGAAAGAAAGTCGGAAGTAGAATGGACAAAATCGTTGCCTTCTATATCAATTGACTGCGTTGTTTTTGGGTTTAATGCAGGAGCATTAAAAGTACTTTTACTAAAAATAAAGGATCAGGATCTTTGGTCACTTCCAGGAGGCTATGTGGGTAAACAGGAAGATATAGATGCTGCAGCCAAACGTATACTATTTCAACGTTCAGGTGCGCAAAATATTTTTTTGCAGCAATTTGGCGTTTTTGCCGAATTGAACAGAAGTGAAGGCTTTTTTGCTGAATTTGAGGATACACTGTGGCACAAACAGCGTTTTGTGTCGCTTGGCTTTTATGCGTTGGTAGATTTTACAGATGTTATTCCTGTTGTAGATGATGTTTCATCTGATATTGAATGGCGTGATATTGACGATATTCCTGCGTTGATGATGGATCATCGCAAGATTTTTGATGAGGCACTTTTAACACTACGCAGGCAGCTAAATTATAAACCAATAGGCTATAATTTGTTACAGGAAGAATTTACAATGCCAGAACTGCAAAGGCTTTATGAGATAATTTTAGATAAAAAACTTAACAGGGGCAATTTTTACAGAAAGATGATTGCTTATGATATTTTAGATAAAATGGATGAACCAAGAAAGGCGGGGGGAGCACATAAAGCACCTAACCTTTACAAATTCAATACAGAAAAATATCAGGCTGCCCTGGAAAATGGATTAAAAGAAGGCTGGTAGATTTTTAGAATAAGCTAAATTGTTCTCTGCCTGTCATCCTGCCGCGTTGCTGATCGGTTTCCGTGCTACTGCACGCCGACGTTAGTTTTTATGCCATACACGAACGGGTGGAAAGTATATGGCCCCTTACAGCCTCCTCGACAAGCTGCCTACCCGTCATCTTCGTTTTATAACAAGCAGAGCAAACAATTACTATAAATTTATAAAATCATTTCTAGCCAATCTTAATTTTATAAAACATTTATGCTTTAAAAGTTTTAGCCCACATGGTAACAAGCATGTTTTTAAATAACATTAGCAACAGAATACAGGCTTAAGACGAAAGGTGTTTGTTAAATAATGTGAACAGATAATTTTTTTAGCAGTTATTAAAATTAAAATTTTACATTTGCCTACACTTTAGGGGTGTCTACAATTATGTAGGCTGAGATTTTACCCTCTGAACCTGATGCAGTTCATACTGCCGTAGGGAAAAGTAAGATGACTTCATTGTACCGTTTTGCGTACTTACTGCAGCCATTCCTAAAGTATAGATATGTATCATACTTAACAACAAGGAATGGAATTATTCATAAACAACCAAACCCGGAATTTTGATTTTGATGAACTTACTATTCAGGCATTGCTTGATATAGAGTCTCCTCTAAAACAAAAAGGCATTGCTGTTGCCGTAAACAATTTTGTAATTCCAAATACCGACTGGAATTCACATCTACTAAATCCCACCGATCAAATTCTTATCATTTCTGCCACTCAGGGCGGGTAAATTTCTATTGCTTAAAACTAACTAAAAAAATATGGAAAATAAAGAACATCAGATATCCCGTACTCCGTTTCCTAACTCAACAAAGATCTTTGTTGATGGAGAACTGCACCCTATAAAGGTTGCCATGAGGGAGATTACATTAAGTGACACCCGTCTGTCAAATGGAGGGTTGGAGACAAACCCGCCTGTTACGGTTTATGATACTTCCGGGCCTTACACCGACCCAAATTTTGAGATCGATATCCGCAAAGGTATCCCGCGTATACGGGAGCAGTGGATCATTAATCGAAATGATGTAGAAGAACTAACAGAGATATCATCTGATTATGGGAAGAAAAGATTGAATGATACCAAACTGGATAACCTTCGTTTTGAATACCTGCATAAACCGATGCGTGCAAAAAAGGGAGCAAACGTTACCCAATTGTATTATGCGAAACAGGGAATTATTACTCCCGAAATGGAATATATCGCTATAAGGGAAAACCAGCGACTGGAAGAATTTCAGAAGGATAACAATAAATCATTATCTGCACAGCATGCGGGAAACAGTTTTGGAGCTAATACGCCCAAACATAAAATAACTCCAGAATTTGTAAGAGATGAGGTGGCTTGCGGGCGTGCTATCATTCCGAATAATATCAATCACCCTGAAAGTGAACCCATGATTGTAGGGCGTAATTTCCTGGTGAAGATCAACGCGAACATCGGGAACAGTGCTGTGACTTCAAGCATTGAAGAGGAAGTTGAAAAAGCTGTATGGGCATGCCGATGGGGAGCGGATACAATTATGGATCTTTCTACCGGAAAAAACATCCATGAAACAAGGGAATGGATCATTAGAAATTCGCCTGTGCCCATTGGTACAGTACCGATCTACCAGGCTTTAGAAAAAGTAAAAGGAGTAGCAGAAGACCTTACCTGGGAGATTTTCAGAGATACCCTGATTGAGCAGGCAGAGCAGGGCGTATCGTATTTTACGATACATGCCGGTGTATTATTACGATACATTCATCTTACGGCGAACCGTGTAACAGGTATTGTTTCCCGAGGCGGCTCTATCATGGCAAAATGGTGCCTTTTTCATCATAAAGAAAATTTTCTGTACACTCGCTTTGAAGAAATATGCGAAATAATGAAAACGTATGATGTGGCTTTTTCTTTAGGCGATGGCTTGCGTCCGGGATCTATTGCAGACGCTAACGATGCTGCGCAGTTTGCCGAACTGGAAACTTTAGGTGAGCTTACAAAAATAGCATGGAAACATGATGTGCAGGTATTTATTGAAGGTCCGGGTCACGTACCTATGCATATGATTAAAGAAAATATGGACAAACAGCTGGCACACTGTGGCGAAGCGCCTTTTTATACTTTGGGCCCATTAACTACAGATATTGCACCGGGGTATGATCATATTACATCGGCAATTGGTGCAGCAATGATCGGTTGGTATGGTACGGCAATGCTGTGTTATGTAACACCAAAAGAGCATTTGGGGCTGCCCAATAAAAAAGATGTTAAAGATGGGGTTATTACTTATAAGATAGCAGCTCATGCAGCCGATCTTGCAAAGGGACATCCGGGAGCACAGTATAGAGATAATGCTTTAAGTAAAGCAAGGTTCGAGTTTAGATGGGAAGACCAGTTTAATCTGGCGTTGGATCCTGATACCGCGCGTGAATTTCATGATGAAACGCTTCCTGCAGATGGAGCGAAGGTGGCGCATTTCTGCTCTATGTGCGGGCCAAAGTTCTGTTCTATGAAAATATCTCAGGAAATAAGGGATGTAGCGGAAAAAGGAATGAAAGAAAAGTCGGAAGAGTTTGTAGAAAGCGGAAAAGAAATTTATCTGTAAATGGTACTAATTACCAGTCCGGTTAGTCTACCTGATGAAGCACGAATAATCCAAAGGCTTTTTGAAGAAGGTTTAGAGTTGCTTCATATTAGGAAACCTAATGCTTCTAGAGATGAGGTGGTTAATTTTATATCTGGTATTGATGAACAATATCATCCTAGACTGGTACTGCATCAGGATTATGAACTGGCAGACGTATTTAGCATCAACAGGATTCATTTTACAGAAAAGACAAGGCTGGATTTTAAAGAAATAACCGGTAATCTGGATAAGCAAAAAAGTTGGGTGTTTTCGACTTCAACGCATAGCATTGAAACATTTAATATGCTGCCAGATCAGTTTACATATGCTTTTTTGAGTCCGGTTTATGAAAGTATTTCAAAATCAGGTTACATTCCCGAAACAAATATAGCTGAATCGGTTAAAAAGCGTACCAATTTTAAAACCGATCTTATTGCTTTAGGAGGAATTAGCAGTGAAAATCAGGAGCAGGCTCTAGTAAACGGTTTTAATGATGTAGCATTACTTGGGGCTATCTGGAATGCGGAAAACCCAATTGAAGAATTTAAAAAATGCCTTACCATTTGTAATGAACATAGAAAATAAAATACAATACATCTCTCAGGGAAATTCAATTGCTGAGCAGGTAACGAATATAAAATCAGCTATAGATGCAGGGTGCAACTGGGTGCAGCTTCGGTATAAAAACGTTAAGGGAACAGAGGTTTTTCACCTTGCAGAATTGGTAAAACAATATATTGAGGGATATAACTGTACCTTAATTATTAACGATTATCCCAACGTCGCCAAAGCTGTAGATGCTGATGGCATTCATTTAGGGCTTGATGATATGAACGTAGAGCAGGCGCGTGTTATAATAGGGTACGATAAAATTATTGGAGGTACAGCGAATACGCTAGCCAATGTATTACAACGTCACAAAGAGCAATGCGACTACGTTGGCCTGGGGCCTTTTAGGTTTACAACAACAAAAGAAAAGCTTAGCCCTATTTTGGGGTTAGAAGGGTTTATTACAATTATGCAACAGCTAAAAGAACTCAACATTACTTTGCCGGTGTACGCAATTGGCGGTATTCAGCAACAGGATATTGCATTACTACTTGAGGCAGGAGTACATGGCGTTGCGCTATCAGGATTGGTAACTACCCATCCTCATAAAAAAGAATTATTCAATCAATTATACGCATTATGAAACCACTGGAAATAGGAGATAAAACATTTAATTCGCGCTTGTTTCTGGGTACAGGAAAATTCGGTTCAAACCAGCAAATGCAGGATGCTGTACTGGCATCGTGTAGTGAACTTGTAACTGTAGCATTAAAAAGAATAGACCTTACCACGTATACAGATAGCTTACTCTCATATTTAGATTATAGCCATATTAACTTGCTGCCAAACACATCGGGAGCCAGAAATGCCAAAGAAGCTGTTTTTGCAGCACAATTGGCGCGTGAAGCAATGGAGACAAACTGGCTGAAACTGGAAATTCATCCTGATCCTAAGTACCTGTTACCAGATCCTATTGAAACGCTTAAAGCTACTGAGGAACTAGCAAAGTTAGGCTTCGTTATTTTACCCTACATCCATGCCGATCCGGTGTTGTGTAAACGACTGGAAGAAGCAGGCACTGCGGCGGTGATGCCCTTAGGGTCACCTATAGGCAGCAATAAAGGTCTGAGGACTGTTGATTTTTTAGAGATAATAATAGAACAGAGCAGGGTGTCTGTTATTGTTGATGCCGGTATAGGTGTACCATCTGATGCTGCAAAAGCTATGGAAATGGGTGCCGATGCCGTTTTGGTAAATACAGCAATTGCTGTGGCGCACAATCCGGTGTTGATGGCAGAGGCGTTTAAGGAAGCGGTAATAGCAGGCAGGAAAGCTTTTGAGGCGAAACCTGCCGGCATGGCATTTACAGCACAGGCTTCAAGCCCATTAACGTCTTTTTTATTTGATAACTAACTCCTGCCAATGACTATATTTAACAGTGTTTTTGAAAAGTACGACTGGCAGGCTGTTCAGGATAAGATATATAAAGTTGTTCCGGGAGATGTTGAGCGTGTACTTGCAAAGACTAAGCGTACGCTTGATGATTTTTTGATTTTGCTGTCGCCTGCTGCTGCACCTTACCTTGAACAAATGGCTTTGCTTAGCAGATCGCTCACACAAAAGCGTTTTGGTAAGACCATACAAATGTACGCGCCAATGTACCTAAGTAACGAGTGCCAGAATATTTGTACCTATTGCGGTTTTAGTCTTGACAATAAGCTAAAGCGCAAAACATTATCGGATAAAGAAATACTTCTCGAAACTGAAGCTTTAAAACAGGCTGGTTTTGATCATGTATTGCTGGTAACCGGTGAGGCCAATTATACTGTAAACATTAATTATTTTTTAAATGCCATTAACCTGCTGAAAGACAGGTTTGCAAATATTTCTGTTGAGGTTCAGCCGTTAAGTACCAATGAGTATGAGGCATTGCATAGTGCAGGGGTACATACGGTACTGGTTTATCAGGAAACCTATCACAGGGATGTGTACAAGCAGTATCACCCGAAAGGGAAAAAATCGAATTTTGATTTCAGGCTTGAAACGCCCGACAGGGTTGGTGCTTCGGGAATCCATAAGATAGGCCTGGGTGTACTGCTTGGACTGGAAGACTGGCGTACCGATAGCTTTTTTACTGCGCTTCACCTGGACTATCTTCAGAAGAAATACTGGCAGAGTAAATATTCTGTATCCTTCCCCAGGCTTCGTCCTGCCGAAGGTATAATTGAACCTAATTTTATTATGGAAGATAAAGATATGGTACAGCTTATTTGTGCTTACCGTTTATGGAATGAAGATCTGGAAATTTCAGTTTCTACCCGTGAGAATGAGAAGTTCAGGAATAATATAATAAGCCTTGGTGCAACGAGCATGAGTGCAGGGTCTAAAACAAATCCGGGTGGGTATGTGGTAGATACACAATCACTGGAACAGTTTGAAACCAGCGATGAACGTTCTGCTCAGGAGGTTGCGGCAATAATTACGGCAGCAGGATATGAGCCGGTATGGAAGGACTGGGATAAAATATATACTTCGTTATGATTTCTATAAATACTTTTTTACGGTATAATCGCCAGATGATGCTTCCTGAAATAGGGGAAGAAGGGCAGGAAAAATTGCTGAATGCTAAAGTACTGGTTATAGGTGCCGGTGGCCTTGGCTGCCCAATATTACAA
>Ga0247782_1000672_pt1 | contig 11179 bp, 9 predicted proteins | sample UWRJL019104C5_FD_179928 | JGI IMG/M metagenome (GOLD analysis project Ga0247782, IMG submission 179928) | Plant litter microbial communities from Arlington Agricultural Research Station in Wisconsin, United States - UWRJ-L019-104C-5 | ecosystem: Environmental > Terrestrial > Plant litter >...
CTTCACATTATTTCTTACTACCTATTGCCTACATACTTGGCTATTTGCCCAAATGATATCTATCATTAATCCTTGCTGCCTATCTACCTACTTCGTTGTCGCAAAGAAAAAAAAAAAAAAGTAGTCATTTCAACAAACGAACGAAAGATCTAGCAACGGGGGTACATGCAGAGTCTATTCCCCTTTTTTCTACCCGATTATCTGCATGGGCAAAGGGAGGGACTCTTTCACTTCTTTTATTCTTCTAGGGAGAGGGGTGGTGTGGCAAATCTGATCTGATCTTACGAGAAACAACGACAAAACGAAACAAAACAAAGAGCAAGATCAAGAGAAATGAATGATGATGACAGACACATGACCGGGGAGGTTATCATGCTCCATTTTACTTTTTCCTAACCCTGACTTTTTATCCTTTTTATCAGTTCAGTTCAGTTCAGCTATTTTCGGGTTTCATTATTATAATTAATATCATCATCATCAGGTATCTCTCTATCTGCCTTAGAAGATATTAGATTAGATTAGATCAGATAGATCTCTCTCCTACTTACACGTTAGAGACAGAAGGGCAGAGGATTCTAAATTTCATTTCTCGTTGAGTTTTCTATCAAGATCTATTCCCGTGTTCTGTGAGATGAAAAATTTTGCCAACTACCTATCTACCTACCTACCTACCCCTTTTCTCAACGTTAAATGATCAGGGAGATAGATGTAAATACCTACCTAAGGTAAGATTCACATGTCACTCAAGATATATATATAGGTATATAAAATCTGCTACAGCAGGGTAGGTCGACAAAGAAAGTCTATTTCAAACGCAATCGGTTGAGCCTTACCTGCCTGCCTCCCTGACATGAGATGATAACTAGACAAGTACCTGGCTTCTAAGTAGCACGGCAGGACACAAACTCTTATCACTACACTGGGTTGCAAAGTGGATGTGGACAGACGGGTCAGTTTATCGACAATGGCCCAGGTAGGTATTATTATACACAATTCCAAAGCAATAGATACATGTATCTATCTATGTTTAGATGTTTCCGATGACACACACACACACACACACTCTCTCTCTCTCTCTCTCTTACACACATACACACCTATGTAGGTTATTTACTCCCATTCCCATCTGCTCACAGGAAGAAAGAATGGAATGGCGAATACCTACTTCACCTAGGTACCAGCATTCCCTGTCCCAAAGCCAGCCAGTTAGTTGACTTGATCTGACTCACGGAATCGTCACATCACACCATGTATTAGAAATGATTTACGTAATTGAACCTTACCTTCAGACATCGAAAATCAAATTTCATCAGTAAGCAAGTAGGCAAGCGCATTAAAATCACCAAGAGAAAACGACCTAAGTAACAGTTATGCATATATTTACCAGTCAACACTTGCCCTGCGCCAACTACTCTACTAATCGGCCAGTAGCTCTAAGCCAAAAGCACATCTTGGCTAAGGGATGAGCCTCAAAAGCCATTGACCCTCTTCCCCTGTTATTATACATATGGAAAATGGAAAATGCGAGTTAACGTGCGTTTTGGGAGTCTCTAATTCTCGATTCTGGTCTAATTTTCCTTTTTCATGCAAATCACCTATCAACCTCGCCTAAGAAAAACCATTGTTAGTAAAACTTTCGTCATCCAATACGAAACAGTCAAGAGCAAAGAGGTCCTTACCAAACACAAGATCCATAGTACCGATGACAGCTACGGCATCAGCAAGCAGATGACCTCTCGACACGTGGTCGAAACCGCTCAGATGGGCAAAGCCGGGTGCCCGGATGTGGCAGCGGTAGGGTCGCTCGCTACCGTCACTGACGATGTACACACCCATCTCTCCCTTCGGCGCCTCGATGGCCGAATATGTCTCTCCGGGAGGTACGGCATAACCCTTGGTGTATAGTAGGAAGTGGTGGATGAGCGCCTCCATGTTCTCCTTCATGGCGGTACGTGGGGGGGGCGAGACCTTGTAGTCTTCTACACGAACAGGGCCGGCAGGCATCTTGTTCAAACACTGGTGGATGATGCGAAGCGACTGTCGGAATTCCTCCATACGGCACAGGTATCTATCGTAGCAGTCGCCGTTGACACCGACGGGCACGTCGAATTCGACCTGGTCGTAGGCGTCATAGGGCTGGCTCTTCCTGATATCCCACGGAACACCAGATCCTCGCAGCATGACGCCGGTGAAACCGAGGTTGAGAGCCTCGGTGGCAGGGACAACACCAATGCCCTTTAGACGCTGGATCCAAATGCGGTTGTCCGTAAGCATCTCTTCGGTTTCATCGATACGGTCGCCGAACTGGGTAGCCCATTGGTAGATGTCGTCCAGCAGGCCGATGGGGATATCCTGGTGAACACCACCAGGTCTGACATACGCAGCGTGCAATCGAGCTCCGGAGACACGCTCATAGAATTCCTATAACAAGTACGGGCCGTGCGTTAGCTTTTGGGAGGTGTCCGTACACGATTCAAACAGACGGATTCCGCGGCAAGACCATGCATACCATCAGCTTCTCTCTTTCCTCGAAACCCCACAGAAAGGGTGTCAATGCACCAACGTCCATGGCGTGGGATAGGACGGACATGAGGTGATTCAGAATACGTGTAATCTCGCCGAACAGGGTTCGAATCCACTTCGCTCGCTCAGGGATCTCGACGTTCAAGAGCTTCTCGACGGCCAAGGAATAGCATTGCTCGTTGGTCATCATGGAGACGTAATCTAATCGGTCGAAGTAGGGGAGGGCTTGTAGATATGACTTGTACTCGATGAGCTTCTCCGTGCCTCGGTGCAGGAGGCCGACGTGAGGATCGGCACGAATGATTTCCTCTCCGCTCAGCTCCAGAATAAGACGCAACACGCCGTGGGCAGCAGGATGCTGCGGACCGAAGTTGACGGTGTAGTGTCGGACCTTGCGCTCGTTGACGTTGGCATCCGTTGATAGCGGGGGATCTGTGTTCTCCGTGTTTCTCAGGCCGCCATAGGGATCGACGGGTTGGAGTGTTGTTCGATGAGTGAGGTCAGCGCGAGAAAGCTCGTTGGCCGCTCGAAGAGAGGTGGTGGAAAAGGAGCGTATGGCGGGTCTTACAAGCTGCAGGCGCCTGGCGCCGCAGCCTGCGATGCGGTAGAGCGACGCCATCTGCGTTGTGTGCAGGTCAATTGGCGATGGAATAATTCATCGAGCTCGATGGCAAGCACACTTCGACGGGACGGGAACTTCCAGGTTCGAGGTAAGGTACATGGAATTGGAATTAATGCGCTCGTCATTGGTCATTGGCTCGCTATCACGTTTTTCCGGGACCCACTTGGTCGAAGCGCTCCATCAACCGTACCCACTTATCCGGTTGACCTCTTACATCTTTTGCTTCATGATGCCAACTATAAGACGACGACTCATGTTAAATCGATGTGATGGAAAGCTTATTGCATTTTTTATCATATGAACGTGTGAAATTTCGCCTTTGGTCAAAAGGGGGCATATTATTCAATTTCTATAACACGGCATAGTTAATGCCTACGCCGTTGTCACCACCCTTCATATAGTGCTCATAGTTTCCCGGGATAATTAATTACTACGTACTGCGGTACTTAGCGTGAAAGGGTAAGTTAAATTACAGCTCTCTCACAGTCGTGATGAACCACTTCGTGCTGATGGGGAAACGCGAGAAAAATGACCGAAGTCACTCCTCCCGGCATCAGCTGTGAATATGCTGTACTTGCTGCCCTTACCCCCGAGTTTTTCAGATATCAGCTGCCTGGGACTAGAAAATAGCTTCTATATTATGAGTCCGGCATGTGTACTTCACAATCACCGTTCGATCAATTGAATACATGTCTTTTGCTATGGAACACACTGCCCTAGGGTCTGGGAATCCAAGTTTTTGGTGTCAATAGAAAGTATAATCGCTACGCACACTTCATACACAGACAACAAGGAAACATTTCGAACAGGAACCGCGATTGCACATTAGTTAGATGTGCAGAACCATACAAGCAATACTCACACGCACATAAAACGGAATCTAATTGGCGAAAAGCCTGACCGGCAAGACCATTTTGGAATGGCGGCACTTCTTGCTCAGACCACAGGTGCCCGAGGAACAAAGAACGCCCATTCTCCGTTTAGGTCACTAACAGTCAGTGACCACTCATTTTCGTCTTCTTCGAACTCGAACTTGCCGAGGCCAGTGGTGACGAACTGGTTTGTCGCCGGATCAAGCTTGCGGGTTCTGCTTTAGACGGGTCGATTGCTGCCTTGACACTCTCACTGAACTTGTAGTCGACTTTCAATCTGTCGCCAGCTGCCGGGGGTTTACGGTCGCGATAGTGAAGGTTAGAGGGTCAACGAAAAGATGTCCGGCTGGCGGTGGAACGGAGGCCAGCTTAGGCAAAACGATAATGCTATTCGCAGTTGTGCCGTTGTGTTCAACCTCCAGGGCCCCAGGAGCCTGATACGACTGTGTTAGTCTCTTGCGATGCCCAGACTCTTGGCAATATTGGCACTCACATTAGCAGCGAAATTCAGATTGGTGAAGACAATGGCGTCGACGTTATTGACGGAGCCAAGGAGACCCGTGACCTCGATCTGTCCGGCCTTATCCTCCTCAGCAGTGCCTTCAGTAGCGTCATCGCCAGCTTTCGTATCGTTGCCCATGCCGGCTACTTGGGGCACAAATATCTCAAACTCACCGTTTAGGTTCGCGACTCTCAGAGCTACTTCGTTCCCCTCGGCTTCAAACTCGGTCTCGCCGATAGCAGGATTGATGATGGACATATTGGTTTCGGCGCAGAGTTTTCCGATCTTGGATGTGCTCAAGTCAATACCCGCTAAAGCTGCATCTGGAGATTTCCTCGGATTAATTGACATCAACCAAGAGTGGAACAAGCCCGGCTTACGTGACGTGTCGAAGATGAAGTCAGCAGAACCAAGAGTGAGGCCGTCTCCTCCCTCGGCAAGATTGATTTTAAAGAAACTTGGTTCCAAAAATGCAAAACCCGCTAGTGCCGCTGTGGGTTTCTTGTTCTCGGTAACGGTAAGTGTCATGGCATCTTTGGCCTGGAATTCGACCTCGAACTTTCTAAAGTCTAGGCAATCTGTTAGCCAAAGAGTTGGTAAAGAGAGACCAGACCCAGTTATCCTACTGCCTGAAAAGCCCTATCCTGTCTGAGATCGCTGCCTTTGAGGGCAAGTGGAGTGTCAAAGGTTCCTTCGAAGTCAACCTCATCCTTTTTCTCCTCCTCTTCAGCTCTGGCCTTAGCTTCACCATTCCCCGCCACGACTCTTTTCGACACCTTCCGCACGTGAAGGTCATGAGTGGTGGCTAGTTGTACATTAGGGTGGCTTAAGACGTGACTGGCATCAACTGTAGCCAGACTGGGTGCACGCCTCAACAAGGATGACAACGTCGGATGGATTGAAGAAAGATAAAAGCCCAATGCCAAGATAGCGGCAGTGGAAAGACGCATGTTGATTATGAAATAACAACCCAAATGTGGGATATTAAAAACCGAATGGAGACTGTTTTGTTGAAAGAACGGCTCTGCCGTCGGATAAAAATTTTTTACCTAATCAACCGGTTGAGAATCGAAAGAAACGAGGAGCAGTTGTGCCAATGAGTTGATTATCTACGATTTTGCTATGCTCGGCGATCACTTACATTCTATATACTCAGGATACCTTCGTCGCCTCTCCATCGCCCTCTCATTAAGCCTAACAGCTGGCGTCTGGTGCCCAGCCTCTGGGTGTTTGAGGCCGATTTAAACCTAGTGCCGTCTGGCAGGGGTTCCCGCCGTGTATCGTTTATCAGAAGGTTAGGTATAGCAGTAGAATAGAGTTTCATTGTTAAGGATAATAATAAAGAATAGCCCTAAAGGTCACTATGTAGAAAGTGTTCATATATACGAATAGAAGAGGTAGAGTGCCCCATGTAACCTCTATTTCCAACATTGTTTAGCTCTCCAGCAGGCGGCTACCATATTGTACCGCGGCATTCTTAGTTCTACATAAATAGTAGACAACTTCTTTTGTGACCTTTATAGTAGCTTTCAAACGTCACAATGTATTGACCTGCTAGTAGAGGTGTAGCCTGTCACAGCACTTTAGTTACTCTACCCAATAGCGGACTATTGGGTGCTAGGTGCAAACAATTGCGCACAGGCTCTAATAGATTGCCCTGCCGACTCTACATATAAAATCTAATGATCCCTGCAGCTCGATACTGAGGCATTTGAATTAAGAACTAGAACATCACTCTCACCCTAATTATGGTAATAGCTTGACACAAATGCAGCACAAAAGCACGGAGTACCTTTGTGTCGCTCCGACTAGCTAGCTCCGGAATTATCCAGAGGGATACGGTCAATTCGGGCTCCGTAGTCATTAGGGCCGTACCTGGCATTTAAAACCTTCTGCCAAAAGCCAAGATCCTTTTCCATGACTCGAAATCCACCTGGGAAGAAAACATTCATGAGCGAGATCCCGACACCAGGGTACTTTTCCTCCGCCTCCCTTAGGACTAATGAAACGCGCTCAGCCTTTATTTCGTCTCTGTATTTCAAGTGGATCCCGAGTGCGCTGGGCTTTCTCATAATACCAGCTGCCAATAGATTTTGAATACTGCCGATTAGTCCTATTCCCAGCAGATCTATTTGTGATGTCAGCGTCACGCTACGAGAGATCGAGGATATCCAAGATGAAGAAAGACATACACCAAGTATTCTCGCGCAAGCCAGCAACGGTTACCAGGAGAACAATCCAGAGCAATGCAAGTACGACCGATGCGATTCGCGTGACGAGCGAAGCGCGTGCGGTGCGCATGCCCCGAGCCAGGACCTCGAGGTCCAGCCCAATCATTTCTCTCCATCGACCAAGGATGACGATAGCGTGGCGGCTCCCGTTCCCCTGGGTGATGATAACCGTCCCACCTCCCGTCTTAGGACATGACCACTTCTCTACTTTCCACTGCGGCAGCGACCCTCCGGCTAGGGCGAGAGCGTTCCCAGTAGCAGTTACAAGGAAGATGGTCCAGTTAGCGTTCAAAACCCACGCAAGCATCGCAATAACTAGTTGGATGAAAATGATAGCGAAGCCCGAGTACCATACTAGGTCTAATGTTGGCACGCCGTGCGGACATGGGGGGTCGGGATCTACTTCGTATACCGTGATTCGAAGTGCCTCCCAGGGCTGCTTCGGCTGTGCGGGGTTGCTTAAGTTCTCTAGTTGGACTGTTGGTACATGGATCTCCTCTTTGGTTGTCCACCGTTGATGGGTAGCCTCAGACTTCAACTTGTCGCTGAGGCGACCATTCTCGTCCCGGAGAAAACGACCGAGAACCCAGGTCTTGGTGGTTCTATAATGACCAGCTTCTGCATCCACAATGATCGCTTCATCTATGTCGGATTGTGGCATGAGTGCGCCATCTGTTTTGCGTTAGATACACTTAGTAAAATTGTTCCTGGGCTGATAAGAATAAGAGGGTAATTACCTCCGAAGGCTGAGAGCAGCGCACTCACGGAATAGGCTACCCAACCGAAGGAGAAGGCGACCGGAGTTATGGCCCTACCAGCTAGCTGAGCAACGGATCGTTGCACAATATCTGGTCCCAGCAGAAGCAGCACTGAGAGTATGTCGCTTGGGTTCTGCCACTGCTGCGTCAGGTAGTTGGGCACAGCTGCCGGAATAGTGGAGTTCGGGGTCTGGGGAAATAAGCCATGGCCCACGGCTCCTAGCGAGGCTGCAAGCCAACGTGGCCACATAGGAGCCATATGCGTTAACTTTCGTGGGATGATGATGAGACAATGGAGTGTTGGAAAATTAGCGGTTAGGTTGGAATACTTAAGAGCTGGGACTGCTTCGTTTCGTGGGCGTCTGGTATAGCCATAGCTGCTCTACATGCCTCGTCGAGCACTTTGGCGTCTCACTGCCTCCAGGACCCACTCTTTGTCCGGTACCAAGAATCTGCCTTGCCAGACAGGGTGACTCAGGCCAAAATTTGGCCGGTTTCTGTTAAATATAAGCAATGTTATGTAGTGGTTGGATACGGTGATTTATTGATGCTCTTGTTATGTTGCAGTGATGCCCAATTTATATCAGGGCCCTAGTATTTTAAACATGGGTTTGCTCTCTGCTACTCATTTAGCTGATTTACTGCATAAGACTACAACCCTTATGCCCTGGTTTGAACAAGGGGTATCTTCTTCAAAAGTTGCCATACATTTCTCTGAGGGCCCGATTAGGAAAATATCTAGCCGTTTCTAGTAATGCTAACCCAGTGCCAAGTTTTCTAGAAGCTCGAAGCCATGGCAAAGGTACGTTTCTACCGAGGCCTACTTAAGTCTGCGTGGCATAGCCCTCGCAAGGCCTCGCATAGCCTCGAAGGGCCTCCGCACTATGGCCCTCATAGTAGGCCCTTGCATGCCCTTATAGCATGGCCTTCATAGCATAGGCTGACATAGCCTCTTATGGCCTCGTAGTATAGCCCTTATACCAAAGTTTTTATAGCATAGCCTTATATAGTATAGCTGTTGCATTCCTTTGCAAGTTTATATACTACGTTATAGCAAAATTATAAAAGTTATTATAGTTATTTATATAAAGTTAATATATCTTACGGCTATATTTAACATTTTTTTTTACCTTTATATAAATAATCTTTTATAACTTAATTATATAACAAAAAATTAATTTAAATTATTTAAAATTAAATTTGCTAAATATTTTATTATTATTTTAATATGTTTACGCATTATAGCTAGGCTTGCTATATATTTTATAGCGTTGCGCGCAAGTTTTTTACTTCTTTATATAATTACTACTTATATATTTTTTTATTATTATTTGCGCAATAGCTGCTATAATAACTTATAACTTTTTTATATCTTATATATAAAATAATTTTTTATTTTATAGTTTTATTTTTTTTATATAGCAATATTAGCTAAGTTAATTATTATTATAATAAATTGCTAAAGTAAAAGCAAGTTATTATATAAAGCATTATTATATAAAAGTAAACTATTTATAGTATTTAAATAAATTTTTATATAAAACGTGCTAGTAATTAATTTAGCAATTAAAATATGTTATAAAGGCTAGTTATTATTATATAAAAGTAAAAGTTTAGTTTTTGTTAACATGTTTTTTATTACATAACTTTAATAATTAGTTAGCTATATTTTTAATACTATTATACTTAAATAAAAATAATTATATAATAAAGTTAAATATATATTATATAATAGCTTACTTTTTAAATTTAATAAGTTTTTAATTATTAATAAACTTATTAACATATCTCACTGCTATATTTAACACCCGGCCATATTTAACACTTTTTTTTCTATATAAAAAACGTCTGTGCGCAACTTTATAACTTAGCCAATACTAATGCTATAGTAATATAAATAGTACTAGTCGATTTATAACTAAATTATAAGTTTAAATATAATTTTTTTATATTTATAATATTTTTATTTAGCAAGTTATTAATTAATATGCTAAGCAAGGATTATATAATTTTTAGCAAGGATTATATTATAGTATAAATACTATAATATTATATAACTTGTTTAATATTAAATTAAAAAAACAAACACTATTAAATTCTTTATTTTAATAGGAAGCTACAAGGTTTAAGGTTTAGTACATTATAAGATAATATGCTAGATTTTAAAAAGTAGCTATAAAAGTTTACTTTTATTTAGTATGCTAATTATATATAGCTGCAAAGCTTTATTAAGCTTTTAGCTAATTTTTAAAAAGCAGTTGCTATAATATATACTAAGGTATATACTTTATAAGTATGTGCTATAAGTATATACTTAGTAGCAGCTTTTTTATTATACTACCTTTTTTTTTAAGCTGTTAGTTTTTAGCAGCTTATATTAATTAAATAAGTTTTAACTTAAACTTATATTTTTTAAGCTTAAAATTTTAACTTTTACTTTTTTTAGCTACTAACTATTTGTTATACTATTATATTATAACTTTTAGTTATTATTATTATTATTTAATTATTAAAGCTTTACTTTATAATAAACTTATTATAATTTTGTTTTTATTATTTTATTTTATTATACTATTTTTTATTATATTATTATATATTTTATAACCTTTTTTAATTATACTTTTTTATAATTTTTTTATTAAAAAGTATTTTTTTAACTAAGTTTATGTTTAAAATGCTTATAATTAAATTATTTATATTTTTAATACATTTTAAAAGTATATATTAACTTTAATATTATTTGTTTAATAAATAATCATTAAGCAAATACTAAGTATATAATATATTATTAAAATTACTAAGTTTATTATATTATAAGTTTTTTTATTATTATTTAATAATTACTTTTTATGCTTTTAATAATATGCTTTTTATTAATATTAATAAGTATTGCTTATTTTATATAAAAGTAGTTAAATTTTAGCTAAGTTTTAAAATAAGATACAAACAATTATTAAGTACTATTTATAGCTTATAAAAAATAATAGCATACTTATTTATTAATAAGTTATTAAGTTTAAAAAGCTTATAACTTAACTTATTAAAGCTAAGCTAGCTTTTTAATATTGCGTTATTAATAAAAAGCATATAATTATATATATTTTTTAAAATAAATAACTAGTTATTATTTAAATAAATATAATTTTTTTATTATTTTTTAATTATTAGTTTAAATACTTTTATAGTATGCTTATTTTTTATTATTTATAAAATGTTTAATAACTAATTATATTTAAAATTATAATAATAGTATGCTTATTAATTTTAATAAACTTTAATAATAAGTTTTATAAGCTTAGCTTAAGCATAAGCATAGCTTATTTTGCTATATTTAATTTAACTAAGCTTTAGTTAACTATTTATTAATTATTTTACTAAAAAACTAGCTTTATTTTAGCACTAATAAGCTAAATTATTATGCTTAATATAAAGCTAAAAGTTTTAAAACATTTTTTTATATAAATTATATATTTTAATTAATTTATAGTAAGTATTATTATAAGTTTTTTATAATTGCTTTATTAGTTACTTTATAAAATATAATTAATATATTTTATTATATTTATTATTATTTTAGTTAAAATTATTTTATTAACTAGTTAGTATTTTTTTATTTTTAAATTTTTTTTTTTTTATTATTATATTTTTTTTTTTTTTAAAATTAAATTTTA
>Ga0247782_1000673_pt1 | contig 11157 bp, 11 predicted proteins | sample UWRJL019104C5_FD_179928 | JGI IMG/M metagenome (GOLD analysis project Ga0247782, IMG submission 179928) | Plant litter microbial communities from Arlington Agricultural Research Station in Wisconsin, United States - UWRJ-L019-104C-5 | ecosystem: Environmental > Terrestrial > Plant litter >...
CCAGTTCCCATTCCCATCCCCAAACGCCTCATACAATTTGTTTTTGTTTTTTTTTCGTTTTTTTTTCTCGTATTTATATATGTATTAATATTTTTTATTTTTATTATTATTATTTTCCTTTTTTTTCTCTTTCCTTTTTTCATTGTCGCCAACCCAGAACAACTAGGGCAGTTTCACCTAGATACAGTAGCCTAGGGACCTTCGGGGTACGTGTAATCCTGATCGTATCCCTGGTGCTGATAGGGATAATATCCGAAGTCATTAGGGTACATGTTGTCATACCCATTGCTGGTGTTCTGGAGGCCTAGAAGCTGGCCATCAGCCGCGTCTTCAAAGATCCCGGAGGCGGCGGGACCTTGCGCCAAGGGTTGGTTATTGACGGGCGCGGAAGTGGCGACACTTTCGGGCGCGACGGTGGCGACGTTATTGTTCGCGGCAGCGACGGTATTGGACTCGACGCGATTTTGAAAATCTGGGTCGAATAGTTTATTGATATCTTCAAGGCCCTCTTCATAACCCAGAATTTCCCCGTAGCTGGGAAAGTTCTCCGGCTGGGCGACATTCCCGTTGGTGATATTCTGGTTGTCGTCGCTCTGGGCACCAGGTTGCTGGGGAACCGGCGCGGGTGCTGTCGCTGGCTGGGAGAAGCCCATGTTGGAAACCTGACCCATGTTGTGGATCATGTTAGGGTTCATCGTGGGCTGTTCCTGGTTCTGGCCTCCGAAATGGAAGTAGTCGGGTTCTCCCGGTGCATCTTCCCCAGAGTCGGAATCGGGTTCAGAACCAGCCGCGTCGTCCTCAGCCGGCTCTTGTGGCACCTCGTTCTGATTACTCCCAGGAACCGAACCAAGCTCACCAGCGACAGGTTGCTGGGCCCCTGCATTGACCGGGTTTGCCTGCGCTTGGAACGGCGCGAAAAATCGGTCAAAGTCCGGGATAGCAGGTCCCTGCTGCATCTCCTGCTGATTCGCCATGCCTGCATTGGGAGCGGTGACCTAAGAACGGTCTTGGTTAGCATCTCATGCTGAAACAATCGGATTGGGGGCTTCACTCACGTTTCCAGAAACACCGGGTTCTGTTGGAGCCGGGGCTATCGGACCAGGTTGATGTTGTACCTGGCCAATAGGAGCAGCCTGCTGATTCTGTTGAGCACCAACGGCGCCTTGGTAGGGAGCATAGGCATGAGCCTGATCTTAGTTAGCATCTTCTTGGGAGGTAAATGGGTTATGGGATTCACTTACATTGACGACAGGGCTAGGCTGCACCGGACCCGAGAACACAGGAGTGGCTGATGGCTGTTCCTGGCCCAAAGCTCCAACCTGCTGACTCTGTTGTGGGCCAGCTGCGCCTTGGTACGGAACGTGTCCCTGAGAGTGATCTTGGTTAGAATAAGAAATCGGGTCCATATGGGATTCACTTACATTGAGCGCAGGGCTGGGCTGCACTGACGCCGGCAACACTGGAGGGGGGAAGGCGGGAGCCGGTTGCTGTCGTCCATTGCTCGCAGCAACAGGCTGAGGAGACTCGACTGAGGATTGCGGAACTCCGTTGTTTGTTCGCGCTCGCTTGACCGGTCGACCCCGTCCCTGTGCCTTAGTTTGGTTCTTTGCCTGTCCCTTCTGGCCCTTGGTCTTAGGCCCCCTCTTTGGCTGGTACCGGTAGTTCGGGTACTTCTTCTTGTGCTCAGCTTTGAGGGCTTCAGCCTGGTCTTTGTACTGCTGAAGCACCTCGGGGGACTCGTTCCTCCGCTTTTCGGAAATGAGCCGGGCTAGTCACATGGAGTATTAGTTCCGAAATTGCAAAGGACTAGGAGGTGTTATACTCACAAACATGGGCATTGTCCGGGTACTTGCCACCATTCTCCCTCCGGTATGCCGCTACCGTCGGTCCATGATGGGCGGCGCGGTATAGCATCCAGTCGTTGGCAGGGCGGGGAATGTGCTCCTCCTCTTCCTCGGATTGTTCTTCCTCGTCGTCATCATCTTCATATTCTTCAGAGACATCTGGATCCTGTTCACTAAACGGGGACTCATCGGGATTCTAGTCCGAGAGATCCTTGCCGTTTCGCAAACTCATCTCAGCTGCTTTCCTCTTCCTTGAAGATGATGCGATGGGATGTCGAGGGGCAATGGGTGGTGCATTGGACTGTGTGAGTCCGTTGCTCTGATTTTTTGGGGTTTTTTGATTGTTTTGGATTCCGTGCGGGGTGTTCAAGCCTGCGAATATCGGCACAAGAACAGGAAGTCTCTGACCATGAAGGTTCTGGATCGAGAACCGATTCTGTTCAGTGAACTCCGTGCGGATGCCGAGGTAGATGCGGCTACCGTTGCTGGCATCTGCGAAGAACTCCGCCGGTCCATTGAGCAGCATACTATAAGGCTATGTTAGAGAGTCTATACTGCGAATAAAGTTTGGAAAACGTATGAGTGTATGAAAATGCATGTAGGGTTATGAAGTGCAGCATGTGTCTTGTCTGTGGCACATAGTGTTCTCTATGAGAGAGGTTGGTGGTGATATGCTGATGGGGATATCCAGGAACAAGATAGCACGCAAGGAAGAAAGTGATGAGAAGAAGGCTGAGGATGAAGAAGACGGCAATATAAGAGGCGAGTTGTCATATGTTGACTGTAGTGATTGAATATAGAGACAATGATGAAATGTAGATCCAAAGTTGAACTTGGGGAGCGGAAATTGATAGTGAAGAAGAACATGTGGTAATTACCTGGCTTGCTCTTTATAAAATTTCTCGCCATATTCACCCAGGACCGTGAATTTAGTGGTCGCGAGCTTGATGTTTCGGGTGTTGTGATCAAGTTGCAGAGCAGACTCGAGCCACAACCTGAAAACGTCTGCAGGAGAAGACATAGTGATGTCTGAGGACGAAGAGAATGTGTAGAAGTAGGTTCAGTGTGAAGAGCCAGGTGTAAAGCAATGGGGGAGCAAATGTATTAATGTCTCTTTACTGAAAGCATGAGTAGAAGCTGTAGTAGATGGTGTGTAGCGAAGGTTGTGATATGAGTGCAGTGTCAACGTAGAGAATCCCAAGCGTAGGTATGGGTTCCAAAGCTTCATAAGATGTGACTTGACGAGAAAGAAAGTTACTCTTAGGAATGGGGGTAGGAATTAATTTATAGGCTGTATTCTGCCAGTGCGCGTAGCCTTGTTGTTCGGGGCAACCACAAGGTTGGGGATAGTCTGCCATTATCAACAACCACACCGCCCAATACTTAGGCACAAACAATGGCAGTACCCACTTCTTACTGCCAGGACGTAGTTCCCATTAATTCAATGTTGTTCGCAGTGGCAAACTATGAGTGAGTTGCAACCTACTGCGCTCTTGTTGAGCATGATATCTCGACCCCTGTCGCCCCCCTGTTTGACTGAATCGAGGAATGCCCATTGTTTTCTTACATTCTGTCGGTTTATGACGAGTTATCCAGCATATCCGATAGCCGCATATGGTCCTCGGCCGTAGGTAACCCCTGTTTCATGTGTAGTTCACTATAACAACTGTAAAGTTAGGGCCTGGGAGTCCAGGCTATTGCTACGGAGGATCTATTTTCAATCTAGCATCTCAACAACTGTTGTTAAAGTCTCGAGATGAATAATATCATGAAGTTGATAGGTGATAGGTACTGCGTAACCTGGTAGTAGTAGCGGCCTTCCTCTTTGCAGGTCCCGAGGCCCCAGCACTACCTATATTACAATTGCCACTCACCATATCTAGTAACTCGTCCTAGCAGAGATATTATGACTGGGAATTGTTCCGAAGGCAATGACCGATCTTGATGCCATCACAGACTATCGCGTTCAAATCCCGTGGTGGTGTTGTTGTTGCTATCACGTTTTGCAGCCGGCAGTATTCTTCACCGCCTGCCGTTATGGGCTCACAAACCTCCACACCTTACCCATAGTCCGTAAACAGTGGGGGCTGAGGTTATTTTAAGAATTAAGCTCATCTTCGGAGCGAACCGGCCAGCCCACTTTGTTTGCTAGGTACCGCCATTGAACAGGGGTCACGAGCAGGGGTAACTTGCCACTTTGGGCTCTTCGTAAGGTTGTGAAACACGTGCATCTCGCAACACACTGTGTCCTTGCTCCTACTGGTCTCCCGAGCGACGTTCTACCAATCCTGGCAACTGCCCTTAAATAGTGGGGATTTTCCACGAACAATGGGGACTGTTGGTTGGACAGTGCGCCTTGCCATTCAACAGCGGGAGTGTCCGCCAACAGTGGGGTTGATGTTCGCCTCGGTGCGCCGTAGTAACGACCAGTTTCGTTCCTCCTCTGTCTCTTCCATGCCGTCACGTGTACACTGGTTTCGGTACCTCTCTGAGTCGGGACTTTATTCGTGACATGCTTTACGGTATATGAGCCACAGTTCTTACGACTAAACGGAAACGCAACAGAGCTCTACTTGCTCAATGCACTCCTAGCCTATAAATCTAATGGGAGATTCTTCCTGGTTGGTTCTCAGGAGGTTTGGGCAAAACACGTATAACGACGCTTTTCAAAAGCATATTGCGATTGATAGAAAGAGGCATGGGTAATGAAACATTCGCAAATCTATCTAATACTAGGAAATGTAGTCTAGAGAGGTAGCTACGTAGCTGTTTTTCAGCTGCAGTCAATCTAACATTGCTTAGACGCGACGCTCCAAACCTAATTCCCAACTGACCATAACCATCATCAGGACCCGGTGGAAACAGCGCATCTCGCAGATTGCGAATGCTTGCCTGTACAAACTACCAAAAGGATTGCGAAAAATTTGACAAAAGAAACAGGACGCCGAAACACTCCTTACACTTAACCCTCCTAAGGTGTCGTCCTGGGCAGGAGTCTTCGGCCCCTCACCATGGATTAGTGACCATTACTCTACATGCTCTCATCCATTGACTGAGTGGCCCCCGAAGTCTCGGTACCAGTCATCAGTGAGTGTGCTTGCCTCCCCGGCGGTCTCCCTTGTTGATCTGGAACCTGATAATGACCGCCGACAAAGTTAACGAATCGATATGCATTTTGCCCCGTGGGAGCTAGACCGGTATACTGGTGTGTAGAAGTCGAGTGGGTGACGTTCTCTGTAGAGGCTTCCCCAATACCCTGCAGAGAGGAAGTATCGCTGGTATTCTGCTGGGAAACGGCGAGACGGAAGGGTCTCGGAGAAGGGATCTCAAAATGGCCCTGTTCGGTAACGAGACGTTGGAGACGTAGCTGGAGATGTTCGCTGTACATCCCAAGGAGAGACTGCGTCGACTTATCGGCCAATTGCATGGCCGTCCGGGTTTTCACCTTCTTGGCTGGTCGGCTTGGCATCTCTCTCGTTTTTCCAGGCTGCAGGAACTCGTCCCGGGGGTACAGGCGTTTGTGTTCCTTTGAGAAACTACGCGCCAGGAGATACCAGGGGGTCTTTTGATTCGCTGACATTCTCTGCCATTTCTTGCGCAGGATTCTCGCTACTCGCGGGCAATGATTAGTGTTAGCAAAAAAGACAATATTTCAGCAAACTCACTAATAATAGCAGGGGAAGCTCTTGGTTTTCCGTTGGCTGAAGAGGGAAATAGTTAGAACTTTCACAGAAGCGAGTCCTTAAGGTCATACTAAGGTATAAACCTACCAGCCAAGCCAAAAAGATGTTGATATTGTTGATAGTGTGTTTGAACGATTTGACGATGACCTAAGAAGAACAGGATGAAGCTGCAAGGAGTACCTTTGAAGTGTTCTCGTACACCTCTCTCGTTATCTCCTTTTTCGGCATAACCTCCCTCCTGGGTAATGCATTCTTCGTCTATGTCTGTTTTACCAGCTTGTGCTCCAGGAAGTAACTGAAGTGTGTTCGAGTCGGGGTGTGTCTGTCGACTCATCTCCTGGTCAGAGAGAGCATCCGGGCTCAGCTGTAACGAGCCTCGCTGCCTTAAAACGAGATCAGAGTGCTTGGCGGCTTGAATGGGGATCTCGAGTCTAGTATTACTGCGGGATGACATAGTCGATCACTGTAAAGGCGAGGAACTCGACCTGTCGGTATATTGGCTGGGATACCTGTGTCTGGCTTGGCTTTGAGGGTGTATACGGAGAGCGTAATCTTGCTATTTTGGTATGCTAAGAGGATATATCATAGGAGATGGTAGATTTCGGGAATACATACTGCCACGGGAAGAAAAAGTCGCAAGTTATATAGAAAAAAGGGACTTGAAAAACGAGAACAACCGGTTCTGATTATCATTACACAACTGTGAACTACGGATAATATGAAAACTGAATCACGAAAATGATTATATATACTATAAGAAATAAAGTATTGCCTGGAATAAGACCGTTGCGACAACAGTGAATATTGGAAGCGGTTGTCAATTGATCTCATGAATCACACTCGAGACGTTACACCGATCTAGGTTAGACAAGCATTACACGGACCTGTGTTACGAAGATAGTCACTCATACGACCGAACAAAACCAACGAGTCGGAATGTGATTTTGGCCTTCATTATAATAAAAAAATATGCTGGAACTGCAATTAGAACTCGTAGTCAGAAGCAACGATGGTGCGAATGCGAGCATGGATTGATAGCTACGACTGCACGGGTCACTCTGGTTATACTTTTGATAGAGACTGCGATTATGAACTCTTAAGGAACAGCGATGGAGAGCGTAAAATATAAGAGTTTTATAGTATTGGTAAGAGTCGAAGCATTAGGACAGGCATCTTCACCATGGCTGCCAATGGCTACTCCAGGTCCTACCGATAACTGACCTATTACAGCTGCACCGCCACACTCCTACGGTATCAACTCAAACGTGTAGTCACAATACGGTCCTAAGCTGAGCTCCTTTTCTACTTCGAAACACCCACGAGGGGGCAATGAAAAGACTCCTAAACCTAGAAATGGATGCAGATGTGCAATCTCACCACTTCTCACATAGAACCCCCTGGTAAAAATGTCTGCCGACTCGTGGTGGTGCTGCTGGTTGTGCTGGAAATGTTGTTACCGATAACCGCATCGGAAAGCACCAACAGACACGAGGTGGTTCTCTAGGCAAACCCTCGTTAGTGGTGATCGCCACTATTGCGAATGTGCGCCTTAGGTGTTCGTAAGATCCGCCGTGCGTGCGACCGGTAGGTTGTCTCTCCCTTTCTTTCTCCCTCTGCCCGCATTGACTTCTCTAATTTCACAGTCACAGGTGCCACGGACAGAAGCTGAAGTGCCGTGGCGATCCGCATTTGCGTAGCGACAATTGCATTCGCTGTGTACGAGCAAAGGCTTAATGCATGTACAGCCGTGTCTGGCGTCGTACCATTCAGCACTATCGCTCATTATCCGTAACTTAGCATGAAGTAGACGATCCCTAGGCATTACTCATAAGCGCTAGTAGTGGTGCTGAGCCCACCTAAACACGCCTGAGCTTTGCGACGGTTGCCCGCTAGTCCAAGCCCAAGACTCTGCTACGTACATCCACTCCCTCACTAGCTATCATCACGTTAACTTCGACCGTAACTAACACGCCACCCTCTTCTCTGGCAAAGGTTCTAGCGACCCGGGGAATTCTCTAAGCCCTGCGACGCAAGAGTCAAGAGGAAAGGCAGGAGTTTTGGTCGATGGCACATTCTTCCATACAGGTGGAAGTTCACAACAGCCCTTAAATCCGCGCCCGCTACGTGATTCCCCGCCAGCTCGATATTCCTCGCGCGATATCGCCCATGGCTCCTCTGAACGTCACCGGTAGCGCCAACTTCGAATCCTAACGCTGGTGGGAACGACCAGGGATCTTTGGGCCTTCCTCCATCATAATCGTGAGATATGTTAAGTCTGGTTCACTGCTTGCCCGACTTAAATAGGTGTCTCCACGACCATTTGCTACCCGTTCCACCGGTTCATATTTGGATGGCGGCCCCGTCAGAAGCACAGGGGTCGAGTACACGAGATGATAGACCTGATATCGAGTTTGCACTCGATGAGACGTTTGGTCTTTCGCAGGAGCTTGCTAAACTATTAAGTCACGTATTCTTTCAGTCCAGCGGCACACCACCCGACGATGGCTCAGCCTATCAGTAATTCACAGGAGTGACTGTAGTCCTCTTAATCTTACAGCAAGCAACGCACACCTAGACGACTCTGATTATTTGTACAAACGATAGAAATCTACGTCACTAACAACGAAGCAATCTCTAGGTCTAGTGGCTGAGATAGTGTACGGAACTCTTGGTTTGTGTAAAAATATCAGGTAGGAATTGTTTCTCCAAAATAGCCGTAAAATGTATACCCCGAAGACTCAATGTCAGCTAAGCAGGGCAGCATCAGAATGTTGAGCTTCACTTTGCTTAAGTGGCGTCGACTCGGTACTTGAGCAACACACTCCCCATCCTGTTCGATGCCTCGGGATCTCTCTATAGCAGTATTCGGCGTTTCAACACTAAGCTCCGAACAGGTTGAATAACTTCACGTGCCGCGATACGAAAGACACCTACTGCTTACGCTGCATGCTATTGGCTATGATCGCTTTAGCATTGACGGGCCGTCGATCGTTCGGCGTCAAAATAGATATCCAAGTATCATCATCCTATTCACGTATCTTCTCTCCGTGACGTTTCTGACCTGCTTAATCCTTGATACAACAACATAACCAATCTCCTCGTCTTAATGTCTCAGTAGGCGGCCATAATGGCGACTCATGGCTTACCGATACTAGAACAAAGCTAGATACCATTATTTCATCGTGACAAGACATAGGCTCGGTCATGTTAGATCACTCGGTTTCGAGACTGCTTTTTGGTTTGAGCCCAACGCGGGTCTCATCACGGATTACATATTAATACCACAACGAAGTAGGCAATCAGGTAGCTTAAGACAGTGTAGAGAGAGACACCTACAATCCGTAAACAGATAACATCCTGTCCAGACATCGCATCAATGATCATGAATTTAAGACAAAACTTTCCCATTACACGCTAACGTTTACAAAAAAAAAAAAAGGGAACTGACCTAGGGACCCAAGTGTCGAAACTAACGTCGAAAAATCCCCCACACCGGAACCATTTAGCACCCACATGGGAGCTTAAGCGGGAAGCTAAAAGCGAAGCTAGATATCTTTGTTCACAAAACTTTTAACAAATAAGAAAAAAAAACTTACTCGCGCAACATAGGAAATGTAGCTACAAAGAAATGAAATGAAATGAAAAAGAGATGACCTCGCTGGGGGTCGAACCCAGAATCTCCTGATGACTTTTGAACTATTCAACTTGTTTGTTTTCACTAGCTGATGTTCAAATCGTAGTCAGACGCCTTGCCATTGGGCCACGAGGCCTTTGCCTTGATTTGCTGATGTAAACTTCTTCCGCTAAGACCGTCTGTATGTCGTTAGGCCGTATTATTGTCTAAAGTAACTGCTCTGTATACGTGAACGGCAAGTCAATTGATTGTTAATGTTAAAGTAAATGGTGTCGCCAGGCCTCGATTGTCTTAAAGTTGCGTGCATAAGATCTGTCCCGAGTGGGTGATACCCGTGGACTGGTGCGCAGGGCTAGTGGCCTTCAGCGGCTCGTTGACTGTAGATCTCGAGAGCCTCGAGGTTGATGTCGCTTACTTCGATAGTGATATAGACTACTTGTTGCTGTTGTCAGTGCTGATAATTGAGTCTATGATGGTGGCCCCTGTCCCCTGTCAGAAGGTTAGGTATAGCAGTGAATAAAGTTACATTGTAAAGGATAAGGATAAAGAATAGCCCTGAAGGTCACTATGTAGGAAGTATTTATATATACAAATAGAAGAGGTAGAGTGCCCCACGTGACCTCCATTTACAACAAATGTGTTCTGTTTTATTTTTGGATATAATATCTTGTGCTCTTCTGGCCAGTTGTCTTACGATGTTACAATAATGCTATTACGCGGAGCGTTGTAATAGTAGACTCTACATGCGGGCTGAGCCAACCGCGTATTGTATGTAGAATGAATGATAAAGCGATTGCCTGTGCTGTATTATAATATCGTATCGTGCTGTGTCAGCCGGAGTTGTATCCGTCGTATGACCAAGACTATACAGCAGTACTGTTTTGAATAATATAGTTTAAGTGGTCTAATGTATGTAGTACCATTATAAAATACATGCTATACTTGACATCGTCTGTTGGCCTGTTGATGGAGGGGCGGCCTTTCAGTACGCCTTGGGCATTTATTAAAAGGTGTCACGGTTCCGATCCGGACTAGCTCCGGCCCCGAAGCACGGACTACAACTACCCCTATATAAGTAGATACAGGAAATCTCTGTTTCTTTATTACTATGAGTCAAGTTAGACGATCGTTCAAGAGATGACACGAATTACGTGGAATGAGGGATAGGAGAGGTTGAAACTCTTTCTCGACCTCGATGGGTAATATCTGGTTACGAATCTTCGGGAGAGTCTAGGTAAAGCTTTACTTCGATTTCTTCCCTCCCTTTGCGACAAACAAAGGATATGGGAAAGTTTAAATCTACTCTGCGTTACGCCCCTAGTTTCATTTTCGTCTGGTGTGATGGATTGATGAAGACAATACGTTCTCGATTGCTCAGTAGGTTACCTCTTCCTGGGCGTCGGAGGCCTGGGGTGTACACCGGCGCTCTGGTCCCGAGGCCGGACTCCAATTGGCGGAGAATCGGTCTTGGGTGCCCTAGATAGGTAGGTCGCAGGACAGCTTTCGGCTAGAACGTTATGCTCGGATCTAATGCGTCGGCGACCGGCCGCTCACAGCTGTCAGTATGTTGAAACCCCTTGTTGCTGCCCGTTAGATTTGATAGGTTACATGGAATAACGGTCACTTTAGAGCCTGAGTAAGTGTTGAAGGGGTATTAAAGGAAAGGTGCCAATGTAGTTGAGAATGGCTTGAGGGGAGGTAGTTGCTAGTGTTGGCTGTAGGGCAGGCAGCCTGCGTGTCTGAGCGCGTCTCCGTGTTGTAGTTGGCGACAGAAGAGCCTGTGCAGTAGATATATCACATTTTATTGGGTGCTGCTACCAGAAGATCACAAAGTCTATCTAGGTACTTAGGTAAACAATGGAGAATTATGTAATCTTGCTTAGAACCTATGGCCCTCCCAGTAAGGTAGTAGCTGTTCGTGCCGTGGAGAATGATAGGCCGATGCGCTTTGCTTTCTTGGGGAGATAATGCTTGCCATCACCGTCTTCACTTTTTT
>Ga0247782_1000674_pt1 | contig 11120 bp, 12 predicted proteins | sample UWRJL019104C5_FD_179928 | JGI IMG/M metagenome (GOLD analysis project Ga0247782, IMG submission 179928) | Plant litter microbial communities from Arlington Agricultural Research Station in Wisconsin, United States - UWRJ-L019-104C-5 | ecosystem: Environmental > Terrestrial > Plant litter >...
ATGGCTGTGGGACTTTTTTTTTTTTTTCTCTCTCTTCCCTTCCTTGATTCCGATTTTATTTCATATGTACGAAAGAAGAAGAAAAAGGGGGGAAAGGGAATACTGTGTCTATGCTGATGCTGATATTTGTTTGTTGTTAGGGCTTACGGAGCTCCCTGGAGGTATGCTTATGGATAAATAAACGAACGAATATGAAGGTATGAGAGAAATGGGTGGGGGTGAAAGTAATGGATCTGCGGGGGGGGGATTGGATATGAATATGGATTGAATGGCTTCGTGGTTGGGAAGTAAAAGAGAGGAGAGGAGAGGAGAGATAAATACCCATGATATGATGATTAGTGGACTGCGCACCCCCTCGGGGGGATCGCGAGTATTTGAAAGTTGAGAGATAGTCTTTTCTCCAGCGAATATACGATAGTATGAAACGCGAGCCGTGTATTTCGCGACGATGAGCCGATGTAAGGCGCAGCCAGGGAACTTCATTTTATACACCCAAGACGCGTGTGCACCTTACCATCACTAACCAGTTGCGTAGAACAGAGAAGCAGGTTATTAAAAGCGACGATTCGTTTGCTGATCTAGAATTCGCAAGAAATATCTTCTTCTTGCTAGTTCATGCGACATTCTACCATGTTCCGGAAGTAAAACTCGTAATCACCGCAGTCCCGTCCGTTTCTGTACTTTATCCTACAACGCCACGCTGACCCAAGTGCATCGCAGATAAAAAATAACAACAAAGGCAGGAATCCGGCATCTATACGAAACTCATATTCCAAAATTTTCCTTATGGAATTTTCGCACTTCCGAGTTTCCTCCTTTGCCAACAGATAGTCCTCGCGGATCTCCCTCGATCTTGAGGCCGGACAAGCTTGTTGCTCGGGACAAGGCTACGTAGACTTGTCCTTCTTCCCAGGCCCTCGTGAGGTCGACGATGACGCGGTCGAGTGTGAGACTTTGACTTTTGTGGATTGACACTATATAAGCTGTGGTTAGCGAATTGCCTTTTTTTAAGCAAGATCGAAGACGAAAGCTGATGTGCGGTGTAGGCGATTTGTAGTTTAAGTTGAGACAAGGCTTGGAGATGACTTACTCGCCCATGCTGGAGCCAGCGGAATTTGGGTCCTCATGAGAAGACTGTATGGCTCCTTGTTGCCGACTGTGTGGATTGAGCAATCTGCGTAAATGGTCCTCACTACACCGTTGTGAAACCGGACGATCGGCCAGACCTTCTTGGTGATTTCCTTCCGCTCTATGAACCTTCGAATCCACATCTCTCGGATCTCCGCGTAATCACCGTAGATTGCATTGACCTCCAAGTCAAAATTCCGGTTGGGCGTGGGCTTGGGCTTCTTCGGTAGTTTTTGACGATCGAATTCCTCGTAGCCACATATTAGCCCTTGGCTTCCGTTGCATAGCTTCTGGCCCAGATCCAGGTTCGTGAGCAGAACAACGAGCATGCCCTTTTTGAACTCAATTAATGTCTCATAACGATGATCTTTTAGCGCATCCAGAGACCCACCCGGTTCACGCCAAGTATACTTCTCGTGAAGGTTATGGTCTGGGTTGATGTCGATATGGTCCAGACAGGGAAATGAGAACTTCTCCGATAAGAGCTTGTCAAAGCGTTTCTGATTCTCCCTACGAACCTCTTCCCGCCTCGCATAGAGCTTTGTCGCATTTACTGTTACGCATGGATGGTTCATCAGCAGATCTGTCTCATCGCCCATCAAAGGTTGTCCTATGCGACATTTCTGTAGTATCTTGATGAAGGTCTCGTCGTTCTGTCGGTGAATCGTCTTGAGGTGGAAATAAACGAAATCACATAGTGCCCAAGCCTCGCTCTTGAATGCCCACTTGTCCTCGTCGTGGAAAATGCCGTGTTTCTTGCATGTGTATAACTCCTGTGATCGGTTGGGAACAAGTTCTTCGCCGCAAGTGATACAATGCTCAAAAGGCTTTACGGGAGGTAGTTGGTGAAAGTCGCCGGTGACAACGACCTGCGCTCCACCAAAAGGTTCTAAGGAGTTACGAGCTTCTTGCATGATGACGTTTAGCCTTTCGAAGTGGAAGTTCTCTACCATACTGATCTCGTCGATAACCAGAACATCGGTGGCTTTCAGTCGCCTTCGCGTATATTTGCCATGTGCTCCCAGTCGAATTTTTGCGAGAGGCTGTTTGAGAGAACTTAAGTTCCATCCAGCGTACACGAATGTGGTAGAGCCACCGACACCCAGTGCCGAGATACCAGTTGGCGCGACTATGTCGACTTGATATCCTTGATCTCTCAAGCGTCTCGTGAACGCCTTCAACACTGTAGATTTACCGCAGCCAGCTGAGCCCGTGTAGAAGACATTGCGACCGGAGAGTATAATATCGACTAATTCAGCTTGCTCTGGGCAAAGCTCGGGTTCCTTTATCGGTATACGGGATTCAGTCGGTTCTTCAATTCCTCCCTTTCGATCTATAAAACCTGATCCATGGACCTTTGGAAGAGAGTAGTCATTCACGATGGTATTGTTATCTATCGTCCACGTTGTACGACCTGAAAATGCACCGAAGTCCGAGCTGTCTGATCTGATGGCTTCAGTCACAGCATCGCTTTCGGCGGTGGACATGACCGGGCTGCTAATGCATTCCCTGGGTTGGTCGGGTGGGGGTAGGACGTAGTCCTGTGTTTCTGTGCCCCTCATGTCTTCGCGAGATTGTTGTAGCTGTTTATAGTGCCCAACTAGTATTGAGTATGGCTGTTTGGTTCGCCCACCCGAACTCTCGTCCTCTTCGTCTGAGCTCAGCAAGCTAATTACATCTGGTTTAGGATTTATAGGGTTGTGGGTAGGGTATCGTTTTATTCGAGGCTGGCTTTGTTCTGAAGTATCGGTGGTCGTAGGAGTAACTGTACTATTAAACGACTGCACGCCGTAGACATTTCGTTCTACACGCTCACCGTGCGGGGAAGGATACCCTGCAAGTTCCAAAGGATCTAAGGCCAATGTCAGACTCGTTATTGGGCAAAAGGACGAGCGCGGGAATTTTGAAACTGAGAAAAGCACTTACTTGCAGGCATAGTTCGTACTCTTGATGCTAACTTTGACAGGGAACTTTCCATATCGAACGCGTTGTTCAACGCGCCTCCCAACTTGAAAAATTATACATAGTAAATGACTTGTTCTGGTACTGTGGGCCGTGCACGTAGTTAGGTGCACAAACAGCACGGTTTAATATGCTTCACTCTACATTGACAGCTCTCCTCACTATCAAATGCTGGCCGAATATCTACGAGAGTCTTAGGCAGCACCTCAAGAATAATATAACAGTGGTACCAAGAAGATAGTCTTCTTGGTAGGTATGCTGTAGGATAACCATTGAATAACGGCGGTGTCTGCCATGACTGACCGACCTTACTCCCAATTACACAAGCGAAGGGATTACGGGGAACAGCCGTTTTTACATAGCATGATACGCGAGCTTCATTAATTCCCACACTCTGAAGGAACCATATTGACTGAGGACTGTAGTGAGAAGGCATAAACGTAGATTTTGGAGCCCATTGGGGCATCGGTTCTAAAGACACTATAAATGCCAGAATCTAATGATATATACGAAGTAACCAGCCAGTTATTGCCGACCATTATTGCTCTTCTAATTATGGCATTAATTAGAAGAGAAAGAGATAGGTACCTAGGTAGGAGGTACTGCAGAAACCCGCCCACCATTAGAAAGCTCGTTTATCCCATACTCATATATGCAATTATCGGGGTGGAGTATATACATTTAAAAAAATGAACCTAGGTTAGGTGCTATCCGCGTACGGAGATGTGGGCGACGCGGGGCATTCATGTGTTTGCCCATTAATTTACCTATCTGAGGGGGCCAGTTTAGATATACTTGTTGACTGAAGCCGTCGACCCTGCTGGCGCTAACACTATGTCGAACACAGCGGGCCCCGGAAATGGGGAGAAGATATCCATCCTCTTCGTCTGTTTAGGAAACATCTGTCGTTCCACAATGGCCGAAGGCGTGTTCCAGTCTATAGTGAAGGATCCTTCCTCACCTTATTACGATCGTATCGGCACGGTAGACTCTTGCGGGACGGGTACGCAGATCAACTTCCAGCACCAATCAGTCCCTCGGCATCTAAAAGAGGACCAATGGCTAACATATTCATTTCCAACCTAGGGGGCTACCACATTGGCGACGAGCCCGACTCCAGAACGCTAGCGACACTTCGCGACAACGGCATTACAAACTACCAACACGAGGCCCGTAAGGTTAGTCGACGAAATAATCGAAGCCATGGCATGCGTGTCAACCACGTCTAACCACTCCTCGTAGCTCCGCGATAGCGACTTCAGGGATTTCGATTTCATATTTGCTATGGATCTGAGTAACCTCAGCGACATCCAGAGATGGCGTCGCAACAAGAGGGCAGATGAAGGAGCAAAAGTCATGCTTTTCGGCGAGTTCTCTGGAACAGGCCGCAAGGAAGTCGTTGAAGACCCGTACTATATAGGCCGAGATTCTTTTAAGAAGGCTTTTGAACAGTGCCAGAGGTTCTCAAATAACTTTTTAGCGGCAACATTCCCTCACATTCCCCTTCCTTCAAGGTGAATTAAGTGAGGAGATATATCCTAGTCGACGATCCGAGTCCGGACCGGCTTTCTCTCTCCCTCACGTCTAAAGGACTCGTACGAGCACCTATAGATGCCTCAGGGGCGACTTGCCAACCCGTATGCATTCAGTGCCAAGGTGAATAATCAGTTGTAAAAACACCTTGGAATCGATACTCAATGTCGTCGGGCTGAGCAGGGGAATTCCTGCACAATAGAACATCGCGATATGTGCGCACACTGCAATGTCGCTTAGCCGATGAGATAGTTGACGACCACGGTATGGATATGCCCATTATGCAATTGATATACAAGGATAAATCTGCTGCCGACCTAGGCATTTCGGATATTGTGGTCGTACAGAGGAAGGGATATCATGGAGGCTGAGGCTTGGACGACGATATTTCAGGACTATGGGCAAGGTTCAAGTTGTCGTAGCATGAATAGTACCTCCCGCTCTCGGATGCTTTAAAAACGTTGAATCAGCCTCAACCCAGCCCCCTTTAAACTTTCGGCCCCTTGAATCGGCCTATTCCGCCATCCCGCTGGGTCGGTCTAATACGTCACGTTCTATACCTTAGGTATTCGTTACTATTAGATAACTACCTGGTAGACTTCCATTTCACATCCTGAAAATACCTACCATACATGACTGCTAATAATACAGGGACGAGCAGGTGATTGAATGTGCCTGTGCACAATATCCACAAGTATATCCTATAGGTACCCAATTAGGTTCGTACTCAACCTACCTTATGTTACGTACTTGCTAATATGAGATAAAAGCGGAAATGACCCTCGAGGACGACTGCGCGGCTATGTTGTCCTGGGCCCAATCACGTTGCCGATGACTGGCAGTCAGCGGCTATAAGGCTCGCGGGTGGGGGCCAGGGCTGTGTAAGAGGGGAACCAGAACAGTGGATCACAGCTTACAGTATGAGCTAGCCAACGGGGGGCACTTTTGACATGGCGTGGTGGAACCCTTCCCACCTTTGGCCAGTGAACTCTGTACTTCCCCCCCTTCTATCAAAGAGTCTTAAGGAGGGCGCTAGCAGGCTAACCTCTCTCTCCCTTTGTGGGAGAGGTGGGTAGAACCCCTCCATTAGCGTGATACCTCCCTCGTCCAAACAAGCTATCAGTGTCAGGCCAGGCTTCCGACTTCCCCCTCCTCTCACTATCTTCTTCTCTGTCCACGGGCTAGATACGGTTACAGACTTCCCCGGTTGTATTAAACACTCGTCCTATCCGATGTGTAGCATATGAACGCTTTGCCTGTCAGGTAGCTCGTCCCTTGCTTCTCGATCGCTTCAGAGTTGTGCGGCGAAGTGCAAGTCGAGTTAAGAGAGACAAGTCGAGTCTATTCTTGGAGTAGCCGAGCCCTTTCTACATCGAGCTTCCTCCTCCCTAGCTCGACAGCAAGTTCTCAATATTAAAAAAGCCCAACGTGACATCAACCCCCTCATCCCAGTTCAAGTTCGGCCTGGGGGTTGCTCGCTTGTTCCCTTGTTCTTAAAATAAGGGCACTATTTCACTCTAAGCTCATCTGCATTGCATTACGCATGTTCACCCAGAGCTACTACATACCTGAGATATACCATACCCATACAGACAGCATCTCCACAGCTTGAGCCAGCCTAATCGAGCCTGCTTACCTACTTTATTAGTCGCTTATTCTCATTTCAAAATACAATTTCTTATCCTCATCACTTCAACTGTTTCGACTGCCTACTCTCAGCTGCTCTTCGATTCCTGTCCTGTCTTGTCTTTGCCTATATGACGGGCGCCCTATACTTGGCATCTTTACTCACCACCGCGATCAGTCGTTAATCTCTTTGAAAGGGAGGTCACTTATTCATTTGCCTAAGAGCCCTTTCTTGGCTAGTTGGCGCTTTCATTGTTCATTTGTGCTGCCAATTCCCCATCTTAGACCCTCCTGAGCTAGTGCCTCGAGACTCAGTCGCAAAGACGCAACCGTACCTTGCGACATAATCCGCAACTATTAAACCCTATAGCCTCCATAGTTTGCGACGAATATACACAAAACCTTCCACCATGGGTGACTTGCAAGGACGCAAGGTCTTCAAGGTTTTCAACCAGGACTTCATTGTCGATGAGAGATATACCGTCACAAAGGAACTCGGACAGGGTGCCTATGGTATTGTCTGGTATGCGCTCTACTAGATCTCACCTTGCCTATATCGGACTGACAAATCTCTGGCCTACAGCGCTGCCGTGAACAACCAGACGAGTGAGGGCGTCGCGATTAAGAAAGTTACCAATGTATTCAGCAAGAAGATTCTGGCCAAACGCGCGCTGCGCGAGATCAAACTCTTGCAGCATTTTCGCGGACACCGTAATGTAAGGAGACGCCACAGACCTTGAGCAAGCCATTCAAGTTCTAACAACCAGCAACCACATCATAGATTACCTGCCTTTACGACATGGACATTCCACGCCCTGATAACTTCAACGAAACCTACCTTTACGAGGGTGCGTATCTACAACGCCAATGGGATGGGCGTCTCCTGCTGACATGTCTTTGCAGAGTTGATGGAATGCGATTTGGCTGCTATCATTCGCTCGGGTCAGCCCCTCACCGACGCACATTTCCAATCCTTCATCTACCAAATACTATGTGGCCTGAAGTACATCCATTCTGCCAACGTATTACACCGTGACTTGAAGCCCGGAAATCTTCTTGTGAATGCCGATTGCGAACTGAAAATTTGCGATTTCGGTCTCGCCCGTGGCTTCTCCATCGATCCTGAAGAAAACGCCGGCTACATGACCGAATACGTGGCTACACGATGGTACCGTGCGCCAGAAATCATGCTAAGCTTTCAGAGCTATACCAAAGCTAGTAGGTTTTCCCGCAGTGTTTGATCGGCTCCATGAATGAGACACTGGGTCGAGCTTGTAGCTAACACGACATAGTTGACGTTTGGTCTGTGGGATGTATTCTAGCTGAATTGCTAGGCGGACGACCTTTCTTCAAAGGTCGTGATTATGTTGATCAGTTGAACCAGATTCTTCATATTCTGGGCACCCCTAACGAGGATACGCTCAGTCGGATCGGCTCATCGCGTGCCCAGGAATACGTGCGGAACTTGCCAGTTATGGCCAAGAAGCCTTTCCCTACGCTGTTCCCTAACGCCAACCCCGATGCTCTCGATCTCCTTGACAGAATGTTGGCTTTCGACCCCTCGTCGCGTATCAGCGTCGAGGAGGCTCTACAGCACCCGTACCTACAGATTTGGCATGATGCCTCAGACGAGCCTGACTGCCCAACGACCTTCAACTTCGATTTCGAAGTAGTCGAAGACGTCGGTGAAATGCGGAAGATGATCTTGCAGGAGGTCTACCGTTTCAGGCAACTTGTCCGCACAGACCCGAATGCAGTTGCACATGACCCGAATATGCAACAGCAGCCTCAAGCGGGCCACGTGCCTATGCCAGAGGCCGGTAGCCAGTGGAGGGCCGAAGATCCGCGACCACACGAGTACATGAACCAGATGGGAGACCTGGAAAGCGAGCTTCAGGGCTTGGATGGCGGTAGACGATAGGAACTTCTACGGGCATGCAAGCGAATAACCAGAATCCGCGCCCATACATAAAAAAAGTAAAATGGAAGATTATGTCTTGGAGAGAGAAGAAAATACAATACAATACAATGTCACGACGATACAAATCCGAACCAAACAAAACAAGGGTCATGGGGGACAGGCGCAGGTATCTATTTGAGAATCAATCTAGCCCTTTCGGTCATGAACGGCGTGATTAAGGTAGCGCGTTGCTTTGTTGTTGTTGTTGTTGTTGTTGTTGTTGATACCATCTGATGCAGGAACCAAGAATTGCACGTGGTAATTCAAGAAGCGCACATACTCTCGATCTATATACCTCTCCTCAAGCCGATGTTTACCTTCTACTCTGAACATATGGAAACCGCTAGAATGGAGGAAGGGCTGGCGACCTATTCTAAATATAATGGACAGCAGAGTTATCAGGCGGGAGCGACAGGAACATGACCGTACAAATTATTTTTTCCCTTTATTATGGTGTGTAAAGCATTTAAGCATATATACCTTGCATGATGTGTAGGTAAGGTAAAATACTAAGATCAAGTATGTATGCATGCATACATGTATTAGTAATGTAAGCTTGACCATTGCTTGTAGCCTCCTTGTATGATGAAGTCCGGCTAAGTCGGCGAGTGGTATACCAAATCTTACTACCTGCAGGACGATATAGTGTAGACATATGACTTAAGATATACATGCATGCATGCGTGCATATATTATAGTCCGACTGGGGACGGAACCGTGCCGTTGGTCCTATATACTACGATAACATATAAAAAGTAGATGGGGAGGTATGGGGAGGAGAATGGCATGGTATACAGATGTATAGCATTAACTATTTGATTGTTGGTCCTAAATGAAAACGTTGTTTAGTATTAGGTAGGTATTTAGCCTACCATGCCTTACACCTAACATAGATACGCACATACATGGTAATCCATGTGATGTAGTAGACATCTTATAAGCATAACGTTATGTATGTAAGTCCGTGGGTAGGTATAAAATGTCTATGTAAGTATGCATATACCCCAGATTAATATGCCCCAGACCGTGTCTGGGCTCAGGTACCAGGGGCGGGCGTCGTCTAGCCGCCGCGAGTAACGTAGGCTGGTTAGGTAGGTGTCGCGAATGTGTTTACTGTTGGGCTGGTTGGTTGATTGATTGCGCATTTCAGGCTATTAGCGCCTTGGGTGGCTATCTATAGATGAGGATGTAGGGCAAAGTGTTTAGGAAGAGGGGATCAATGAGCGAGTTTATGGTCTGCAAATATCTATTGCTTAACGGCAATTCGAACAAGGGAGGGCAGTTGTCTTTACAGTTATGAATTCTTCAGGCAGTGGAAAGCATCATGGTGTTTGGCGTTCGCTTGGCGTTCATACGAGACAAAGTCTGTCGAACTTCGTCATCGAGGGTTGTATTTGCTACCTATATACAATGTTCTCTTCGATCCTTGTTAAAGACAGATGAAGATAAGAGTGTGGGTATATCTGACCGGCCTGCTTGCTAGGTTGCCCTGAACCAGAGACTGTAAAAATATAAGATATAAAAGGAATGGGGGATAAAAGGGCAGGCCGGCCCAATCTATGATCTATCGCATTTCCCAGGAGCAATAGAATAAGGAATGTAAAGAAGTGAAGAAAGCTGTCCAGAACGGAATAAGTGTCCCTTCTGTTGCGAGCGAGCCCAGATTTAGGGGCGTTGTTTGTCTCGCCCGTTCTGCCAAGTGCCGGAGGCCCATACGGAAGACGGCCGGCAAGACTTAGAACATGACCCATTATAGAAAAGTGCTTCTCTCCCATTTCCCCAAACGCCGTGAATGCATAGCCGCTGGTTGAAATCCATCTCTTCGTCTGTCAATCAATTTCCTTCATCCCTTCGTTTCTTTTGTTTTCGGTGCACACGTTCGAGGATGTGACCTGAACGAGCACTAGGGAAGGATGAAGGGGTAAAAGGAAAAGAAGCGTTTCCTACTCCCTTTCATTTCTACCCCAGTTTACGGAATCAGTAAATCCAGTACATGGCCGTGTAGGCTACACTCTGCGTCTCGCCAACGGCACCGCACACACCGGAATTACCGCCCGCCGTTAGCACACGGTAGACCTTGCTAATGTCAACACTCCCACCCTTATCACCAAGATAGAGCCAGTCGACGGCGCCTTCGCCCTCGAGGCCTTGGTCAGCGGTAGGCGGGGCCGAGATGTTCATGAGTTTCTGTCCCTTGAAGAGGCCATCGTTGTCTCGAAGCACAAACGTTGGAACCCCGGCGTCGTCGAAGAAGTGGTGGCCTAGGTACCGGAGAGGTCCTCGCACGCCCCCCACAAACAGATCCGCGGGCGGTGGGAATGGAGAGCTCGTTCCCGAACTGCTGCTGGTGTTGGATATAGGCTGGCTCGTCGTGCGCAGAACCTTGCTCGTGAGCCCGTCCCAGTCTGCCTGGGAGAGAGCTCGGGGACCGGAACCGGGGTATAGACTGGTTACTTCGTATAAAACTGCCAGCGCGCCAGTTGCGCTTCCCTTGACGCCAACCGTGGTACACGTGTAGTTCTGCACGCCATGACCTACGGCGATGTGCTTTAATACGGCGTCAGGTGCCGGTAAGGAGGTGGCCCCTAGCGTTGTGTGTTAGCATCAAAATGCGTCAATATGCCGAGGTAGGTATGTAAATAAGCTTATGTAGTAAGGACTTACCCCCTGTGCTTGGTAGAACGTAATTGACGCCCGAGGAAGATGGCGTAGGTTGATTTGGGGTGGTGCCGGTGCCAGGACCGCATCGACGACTCAGAGGAGAGGCGGTGGTGACGGCCAATGCCGAAGCGAAAACGAAGATGTTCCGTAGTTGCATGTTTTTGTCTCTCTTGTTTGCCTTCCAAGTCTCCTTCGGTTTCCTTCTTTCCTTGCTTTTTTTTTTTTTTTTTTTTTTCCTTCCTTTCTTTCT
>Ga0247782_1000677_pt1 | contig 11066 bp, 2 predicted proteins | sample UWRJL019104C5_FD_179928 | JGI IMG/M metagenome (GOLD analysis project Ga0247782, IMG submission 179928) | Plant litter microbial communities from Arlington Agricultural Research Station in Wisconsin, United States - UWRJ-L019-104C-5 | ecosystem: Environmental > Terrestrial > Plant litter >...
AAACTGCTTTTACAAGATAGCATAAAGCAGGTTATAAAAAGTTTAAAAAATTTTTAATATTAAGCAAATATAAGCACAAATATGCTTTTTAGCCTATATATATAAAAAAAAAAAGCATTAAATATAGAGCTAACTATTTAACAAAAGCAAATTTAACAATAAAAAAAAAGTATTACTACAATTAATATAAATAATATAACTAAAAGTAATATAAGCTAGGGATATAAAAGCAATAATAAGTAAGTATTATTATTTTATATTACTAAGTAATTATAGCTAGGTTTTTATATAAGGTTGTTTTTATATTACTATAGTAGGCAATAAAGTTAATAAAAACTAAATATTTATATAATAAAAGTTTTATATAATTTAAAAACTATATATTTATAAGCATTTATTTTTTGTACTAAAAATTTATTTTAAACTTTTTTACTTATAACTTTTTTTTTTTTTTAATTTTATTTTTTTTATTTAGTGGCCGCTATTATAAATATTTAGTTTTTAAAAGCCTTTTATAGCAATAAAGTTTTAGGCTGCCTAAGCTACTTAAGCTATTAATAAAGAAAGCAGCTTAAATAGTAAAAATATAAAAAAAGTACTAGCTGAGCAGCTAGACTTAAGCTGGCTAACATAATATTTTTTAAAAAAAAATAACTAAGTTCTTATAGCTTACCTACTTATTACTTAAAAAGTAATACTTATTAAAGCAATAGCAATATAAAAAAACATTAACAATATAAAATATTTTAATATTTAAGTTTTTAGCGCTAAAAAAACTTTTTTAATAATAACTTTTTTGACAACATTTTTTTATTTTTGCACAATTAATAAATTTACTTTTTTTATTAATATATATAGTATATGCCCTTTTTATTAAAAACTAAATATTTATATAAGCATTTTATATTAATAAATATTTAGTTTTTTATAGCGCTAGTAAATATTAGCTAATAGCTTTGTAACATTTACAATATTACTAAATTATATTATATATTATTTAACCACAAGTAAAAAAAAAATACTAAAATTTTTTACTTTTATATCTAACCTAAATACTATTAAAAAAGCAATTAACTAATATTAGCTTTTTAAGTTAAATTTAATTATAAAAAAGTCTGTTAATAAAAATGCTTAATTTAACCTAAAGGCAGATATAGCTATTATTTAGGCAGCAGTGCGCTTTTTTTAAAAACAAATGCTGCCTACTAATATGCTAAACCTTGTAAACTTAGGTATAGGTTTAGGATTGGCCACTATTATGGCAGCAAAAAAGCTGCTAGATAAGTACCCTGACTATTTTATAATACGCTAGGGTTTAGGAGCTGTGCTTTATAGTTATGCAATAAAAAACTGGCTACGTGCTATATTTTTTATTTAGTTATATTAGTACTGTTGCTATAGTAGTAAATTGCTAAATTATATAAAGCAAATAAAAATAATATTATAGCTACAACTAGTATAAATTATATTTAACAAGATTGCATAAATAATTTAGAGCAGCAATTACTTTTTACTAAATATTAGTAAAAAAAATAATAAGCTATTTAGTTTTATTGCCAGCAATTTAGCAACTACTGCTATAAAAAAAGCTAACAAACTTAAAATAAAAGTAAATAAATAGCTTAATAAAATAAAAAACAAGTTAAAAGCTTTAAATAAGCAGATTGCTAACATTAAGGATTATAATATATTAGTAAAACTATAATTAAAAAAAGATTTGCTATTAAAAGCTTATATAATAGCTACTACTATTAAAAGTTTAAACAATATACTACACTTTAACAAAAGTAACCTTTAATACTTTTAAAATTAAATAAAATTAAAAATAAGTAAAGTAAAACAAGAAAATATGCTTTTTTTATAAATACTGAATAAAAAGCTAAATATTATTATTTTAGCAAATTAGCTGCTTATATTAAATAAAAATAAAGCTAAAAACCTTAACTTTATATAACTAAAAACAAGTAATTTTATAAGCAACCAATTTAAAAACCTTTTTTTTAGCTTTTTTATTAAAAATAAAAAAAAAATTAAGCAAAAAGCTTAAAAAAAAAAAAAGCAAAAAAAAAAAAAATATAACCTAATTACCTAAAGCATATTTAGTAGTACAACTAACAATTATATAGATATGCAAATAGTTGCTAGTTTTTTAAAAGTAAACTAAAAAAATATAGCAACTATACTAGGTTTAAAAAAAATATATTAAGTGCATTAAATTGTTAATAAATTATTTGCTTTTATTAAAAATAAATTATTATAATATTTTTTACTATATAAGTTAATACCCTTTTTACCTCTTTAAATAAAAAACTAAATATTTATAACTATAAATATTTAGTTTTTTATAGCTTGCTACTAGCCTTACTAATTATTTTTTGCTTCTTATATAAATATTGCTTTTATACTAAAAAAAATACTAAACTTTTTAAAGTTTACATTTTTAGCTAACAAATATAAAACAAAAAAAACTATTATATATAGTAGCATTATTAAATACTTTTATAACAAAAAATATATTAATAAACAAAGCAAAAATAATATTTACTAGCTATTTTTAGTATTAACACTTTTGTTTATAGCTACGCAAACTTTTTATACGCTAAAAAGCTTTTTTTCTAAAAAATTAAACGTTTACTTTGCTTATAAAAATAGCTAGGCAAAGCTTAATTAAAGCAAAAAATTAAAAATACTTAACAAATACAATCTTAGTTACTTTATTTTATATTTTAATCTAAATAATCTTTAAATAAGTTACTTTGCTCTATTAAAAACTAAATATTAAAGCATATAATATTTAGTTTTTAATGCCCTAACCTCTTACTAATATTTAATTATAAACTAGCTAAGTTATTATTATATTATTATATAATACATTTTGCAGTTAATATATAACTAAAATAACTAAGCTAATAAGCTAATTTACTAATATTAAAAAAAAAATCTATAGCTTTTTATAGTATAGCTATTTTAATATGTTAACAAACATTAAGCTTAACACTAAAGCTAAGTTTTTAATAACGCTGCCTAAGTAAATATTTAATATTTTTATAGTAAATAAAAGCTATATATACAAAAATTATTAAAGTATAACATATAAACTTATATAATTAATTTAGCATAAAGCGACCATGCTTTGCTTTGCTACTTTACTTATAAACTACCTAAAAAATATGCTTAAGTATTTAAAGCTAGGTTTTGCAAACCTTTTATTACCTAGGCCGTTTTTACTTAAGTTTAACAGCCTAGCCTTATATTGTACTAATTTTATACTTATAAGGCCAATTAAATATATAAAGTATAAAAGCGTTAAAAAAATAAAGCAACTTTTATTTATTAAAAAATAAACTTATATTTTTGCTAATAATACTTTTTACAATATTTTTAATTTAATAAAAAAGCTTAGCATAGTTTTTAAAAGCAAAAAATACTATTAGTAAACCTTATTGCTAGAACTATTTATATATACAGCTTACTAATATAACTAAAGCTATAATATATACAAAGTTATAATTAAAGCTATATATAAGCAGGTATTCTTATAAAAAAACATAAGTACTAAAATTAAAACACTAAATAAAAACTTTATATTTTTTAGCAACAATTTCTTAAGTGCTAAATTTACTATAGTTTAACTATTTTTAAACTTAAATGCTGCTAGTATATATAAACATTAATATAGTTAGTATAAAAAAAAACTTTATGCTTTTTTTTTAAGCGCAATAAAGTTTAACTTATTTTAAGTCTAAACTTAACAAAATTATAACTTTTAAAGCAATAATAAGCAAAAAGTTATTATACCTAACCTTAACGTTTAAAAAAAGCTTAACATTTTTACACTAAACTTTAATAATATTAAAGTTTTCTGCTTTAAAAAAAAAAAAAAAAAAAAAAAAAAAAAAAAAAAAAAAAAAAAAAAAATAAAAAAAAAAAAAAAAAATAACATAGCTTAAAAAGATCTAGCCTAAAAAGATCTAGCTCTAAATACTAATTTTACTAAAATTATAAAAGCTGTTGCTATAAGTATAAAAAAAGTTAAAAAGTTAATTTAACAAGCCAAAAATAAAAAAGTAAGCTTTATTTTTAAACAAATAAAAAAAAATTTTTAAACAGCTATACTAACAAATTAAATTAAACAATACTAATTTATTATTAATAAATTTACACTTTTAGCATACTTTATTATAAAAGTTTTAGACTATATAAACACTTTAAAAAATCTAAATATAAAAAACCTCTTAAATAAAGCTATTATTATAATAAAGTTTTTTTAGTTGCAGCAATAAGTTTACTTTTTCTTATTTTTTATTAGGTTTATTATAAAATAGCATATTTTATAGCTTTTATAAAAAACTAAATATTTAAAAATTAAATATTTAGTTTTTTATAAGCCTTTACTACTTTTTTTACTATATCTATTAAAGCTATAACTATATTTAATAACTACATAAAAAGATTTTTATATTATTATAATTACTTAATATTAACGTTAATATAATTACGTTTTATTTAAGCAATAAAGAACACGCTTTTATAGTAAAAAAATTTAATAATCTTATATTTTTTATTAAAGTTTTTATTTGTTTAATTAAAACAGCTAGTGCAAGCATTAACTTTTATATATGCTGCTACAAAAGTTTTGTTATTTTTTTTAATTAGTTAGCAAATACTTTAAACTAAATACTTAGCAAACTTGTTTATATTAAATAATACTAATTTATAAATTAGCAAATATTTATTATTACTAAAACAATTTATAAAAAATATAAAAAAATTATATAGCAAAAGTATTTTTAATAACTTGCTGCTAAAAAAATTATTAACGTTTATATCTAAAGCAAGCTAGGTTTGCTAGTTTATTATAAGCTAATTTATAGTTTTTATAATTAGCTATATTTATAATACTTTTTTAAAATTTTAAATATAAGCATAATATTTATTTGCTATAGATTTTTTTATAAAATAAGCAACTATATTTTAAATATTACACGTCTAGCTATTAAATATTTAAAAAAATGCTATTTATTAAATAGCTTTATATACCTTAACTATATTGCTTATTTAATAATATTTGCTAAAATAAAGCTATTTAAAAAAATAACTTTTAAACTTATATTAATTAAATAAGTACAAAAAATAAAAAACCTAAACTTTTTTAGTCTGTTTAGTTTAAAAAGTTTTTTAAATAATAAAACTATTAAAACATTTTTTAAAGCTAAAAAAAAAGACAAAAAAAAAGTAAAGGCCTGTTAAAAAAAAATAAAAGCAGTTTGTAAGCAAAAGAAAAAAAAAGAAAAAAAGTTAAAAAAGTAAAAAGCTTGCCTTTTAAAGAAAGCAAAAAAAAAAAAAGCTATAGTTTAAAAATAGTACAAAAAGTTTACTTATAAAAAAAAAGTTGCCTTTTTTTTAAACATAGCTATGCTAGTTAAGCATATTTATAGCACTACTTAGCTTAAGTTTGTTTACTTAGTTAGCTAAAAAATTTTGCTTTATTAATAGGTTATAATAAAATATAGTTTATATTTTTTTTATACTTTATATAAAACTACTATACTATATAAAAAATGTTTTTAAAAAAGGTGTTTAATAAGTTATATATAAATTATATAATATACTTAAAAAAAACTTATATTTATTTTTATAGTAATACTATTATAATTAACTAACTAATATAAAATATTTAAAAGGGTGCGCATTTATATATAAAAAGTTAGCTATACAAGCTAACATGTTTTAGTAGCGTATACAACTATATACTAAAAGCTAGCTTAACAAGGCAACATAGCTTTAAATATAATAATTATTTATTTAAATATATTTTTAAACCTAAAGCTATACATTTTAGCACATATTAAAAAGTATTTTTAAGTATAGCAAAGCAAAACTAAGACTAGTTTTATTTTTTTTTCTCTTTATTTTTAAATATTTTAGTATTTTAATATTTTATGTTTAATTATTTTAATATTTTAAAGCAACTATTATTTTAGCAACAATTATATTTATAGTACTTTTTTTTTTAATAGCAAATAAATATATGCAGGCTTATAAGCATAATAGTTATTATTATGCTTAATATTTTTTAATATATTATTTGCTTTTTAAAAAACTAAATATTTATATAATATTTAAATGCTAACTAGCATAATAGTTATTTATACTTAATATGTTTTAATATACTGTTTACTTTTTAAAAAACTAAATATTTATGCTATACTAATTTTTTTTAATAAAACAATTAGCTATTAAAGTTAAAAACTATATATTTATTTATTAAATTTAGCGCTTTAATTTTATAAAATTAAACTATCTTTTTTATATTTTTTTTTTTTTAGTTGTTTTAGTTGCGCTTATAAATATTTAGTTTTTAAAAAGCTTTAATAGCATTTAAACGTTTTAAAAGTGCTTGTTATAAAAAGGGTAACAACTAAGCAAGTCTAAGTTGTCTTACATTACGCTATCTAAATAAAAATAATAAATATAGCAGTTAAAACTTTAAAAACATTATTAACAATAAAAGCTTTAATACTTTACTTTAGTTTTATTTTGCTAGCAAAGCACTAGTTATTAAAGCTTTTTATACTTAGATTTTAAATAACTAAACATAAAAAATATATTTTAACAGCATATTAAACTTAAACATCTATTATTAATTAAAAAATAACTTAAGTATTATTAGCACCTATTACTATTTTTTTAACTTTTTGTTATTTAAGTACTATTTGTATACTAACAGTAAATAAGGCAATAAAAACTAAATATTTAATAATTATAAATATTTAGTTTTTATTAAACCTTTTTTATAATATATAGTAGCTAACTAAAAATTTGCAGCAGCTAGCATATTTGCGCTATACTACTAATACTTTATTAGCTTGCTCTTAGCAAATTAAAAGCTAAAAAAAGGTTTACTATATTTTTTTTAAATAAAAACTTTATTTATTAATATTATGTTGCTTTTAACGCTAAAGCAAGCAAATATTGTCTAACAAATTATATCTATACTAATACTAGTTTTATTAAACTATAAAAACGCTTAAAACAAAAACTTAATAATATATATTTTTAGCTTATACTAACTTTTTTAACAAAACATAGCAAAATATACCAAAACAGGTATAAAAAACTCTTTGCCTAGGTCAGTTTTTATTTTTAGGCATAGTTTAAAAAATTAAAATTAAGTATTGCATATTTAGCAACAATACACTAAAATATAATAATATATATTTAACAAATATTAGTTTGCTAAAAACTTAGCAACATTAAACAATTTACATAATATAAATCTTTAGTTTTTTATATTTTTAGCTAATGCTTATACATTTTAAAATTTTAACAACTATTAAAACATAAACTTGCTTACTGCTTAAAGTTTTAACTAATTTACATTATTTATTAGCTTAGTAAAAGCCGCTATATTTGCTGCTAACTAAAATACTACTATATTAAACTACAATATAACTTTTAATATTATTATAACCAGGATTTTGCAAGCCTTTATGCCTTTTATTTATATACTAACTAATATTAAGGAGCCAGCTATATAGGTTTTTATAAAAAAAAAAAAACAAACAATTACTAATGTTTATAGTATAAAAAAATTAGCAAGTACTAAAAATGCTATTTTAACAGTTAATAATAATTAGGTTAACATTATAAAATTTATTATATAGCATATTAAAAGTTTGCTAAACAAACAAACAATTTATTTTTAATAGCCTATCGTCTGCTTTTTTAAAAAAAAGCAAGCCTTATAAAAAGCCTACTTAAAGCAGTATAGCAAAACATACTATACTAAAAAGCATAAAAATATTTTAATTAAAAATATTAATATAGCTAATTAACTTAGCATAATATTAAGCTATTTAAACATAATTTTACTTACAACTAAAAACAAAATTAAAAAAAAAATTAAAAAAGTTTTTATTATATTTTAAAACCAGTTTTAAAAAAAGGCTGCATATAGCAATTATTTTAATAACGCGTTAACTTTTTTATTTTTTTATTTTTGCAAAAATAAACATATCTTAGTCTTAGCAACACATATTAATATAATCCTATTCTTTACTGCTTAATTGCTAGCATTAACTTATATTTTTAAAAATCTTTTAACAATTAAAACAACAGTACCTACTATACATTATATTACTATAGTAGTCTACTTAAAATTTAAACAAATATAAGTTATATTTGCATACTATTAAAAACTAAATATTTATACTTATATAAATATTTAGTTTTTAATAAGCCTTTCTTCTTATTAACTAATTATCCCCTACTATTAAAAACAAAATATTTATACGTGTACAAATATTCAGTTTTTAGCTACCCTACACCTCTTTCTATTTATTTATATTCTTACATATATACCCTATACTAATTATTAAATATATAAACTATTATGCTACATATTATTAGTTGCTAGTTTCTAAACTATAAACATCTTACTACAATATATAATTAAAAAGCGCTAAAAAGCATTAACAACATTCTATAATAACAAGACCTCTTTAGCTATTCTTGTTATTAAAGTAAGAGTTTTGCCTAAGCTATTTATATTAATAAAACTTTAGTTACTAGTTACTTATAAGTTTATTTTTAGATATTACAATACTATAAGCTAAATAGTAAAAGCTATTATTAAGGCTAGCAGTATACAAGCTAGTTTTAATTTACAGTAAAAAATAATTATTATTAGCAATACTTTTTATAATATTACACTTATAAATGCTTTGTAAACCTTTATTAATAAGCAGTATATTAGTTTGTCCCAATTTTAAATATTTTTGCTTTACAAAAAGTTAGCCTAAAATATAAGCATAAGTATAAATGTTTACGTATAGTTAGTATATTAAATCCTACCTAGCAAGCATTGCAAACAGTTTATTAAAAAGCTTATAAGTGTACTAAACAAGTTTTTTATTATTGTACAAAAAAATATAAAACCTAAATTTAAAACAACATATGCTTAAATAATAGCGTTAAATATTTTAAAGTTAAGTTATTATATTATAATTAACAATAGCAAGTTAAAAATCTTACAGCTTATTAAAAATAAAACCTATTTGCAAACTATTTACACTAGCCTAGTCAACAGCACTATATACCTAAAATAGTTTTCTTTTTAAATCTTAAAGCCTATAACAAACTTACAGTAAAATACATACTTTGCTAAAAGTTACTATTTAAAAAAAGCAGATTTTAAAGTGTTTGTTTAAATAAGTTTTTTTTAAAAAGAAAAAGTTATAACAAAAACTTATAACTTTAACAGCTTCTTAACTAACTTAAAGTTTTTTAAAATAAATAATCTAAATATTAATAGTAACTAAAAGCTTAAAACATTAAAAAATAAAAAACTTTTATTTAAAAAAGCAAAAATTTAAAAGCAAATATAAGTTTATAAAAGTAAAAAAAAAATAAAATTTTAATAGCTAAACAAGTTAGTACTAAAAGCTAGTTTTTGCTTTTAAAGTTAAAAAGATAGCAAAAATAAAAAAAGTTTTAAAACATAAGATTACTCCCTTTTTTACAGGCTAAAACCTTATAGGCTACTTCTAGCTAAAACTGCCTACTACAATTAAAAGCCTTGTTACTTACAACTAATAAAGTTATAGTTAATTACTTAGCGCCTCTAACTATAATATAGTCCTCTGCTTCTAATTCTATTACTTTAAGGCCTTCACCTGCCTTTTTAGGCCTTATAAGCACTTTACAATCACTTGCATTATTTTTATATACTACTTTACTACGCAATTTTAGTTTGGTCTGCTAAATATTAGCTATGCATACAAAGGCCTTGCTAAGTGCAGGCTATATACTCTAACATACTCAAGCTTGCTTTTAAACTACTTTAAGCTTTAAATAGCCAACTTTGCATTCTAAATTAGCAATTTTATATAATTTCTTATTAAGAGCCTTAAAAGCCTTGCAATACAAAACCTTTTAGGCCAGCATAGCTAACACCTTATTATACCTAGCTAGTTTACAGCTAAGTTGGCATAATTTTTGGCCTCCTAAAGGCGTTTTAATAGCAATTAAAGTAATAAGGGCCAAAAAATTAGGCATACGTGGCCGTTTAACCTTATAAAGTGCCTCCATACGCACTATAAAAACCCCTAGTTTCTTTAATACAACATATTTTAAAAATAACAGCTTTATACAATCTTTTAGCTATATCCCTATTATTTTTTATACATTTTTAATTATTATAAGCATTAAAACATTAATCTTAGCAAGCTAAAAAGCTTATATAACTTTTTGTTTAAAGGGCTTGCTTTTAACAGCAAACAAAACGCAATCTTTTACTTTTAACTTTAGCTTTTTTTTTAACGCTACAAATATTACAATATTTAATAGCTATATTATATAACTATAATATAGTTTATAAAATACTAGCTATATTTTATTTAATATATAAAGCTATAAAAACTTTTTATTAATATATAAATTATAACTATTATATATTAAAACTATTTATATATTATTATATTTAATATATTTTATAAATTAATTATATACTTAAGTTAATTACATACTTTTTTTAACTTTTATATAAATAATTTTTAACTTATTATATTTTTATTATATATTATAGTAAGCTTTTAAAAAAAGTTTAATATTATTTTTATACTTTAAGCTTTTTATATAAACTTAAAACTAAGCATTTAATATATAGTTAAAATTTATAATATATTATTAATAATTTTAATAAATTAAAAATATAACTATATAATTATATATAATAATAATTTTAAAAAATAAAAACTTATTAAATTTAAAAAGTAAGCTATTATATAATATATATTTAATTTTATTATGCAATTATTTTTATTTAGGTATAATAATATTAACAATATAGCTAACTAATTATTAAAATTATATAATAAAAAATATATTAGTAAAAATTAAACTTTTATTTTTATATAATAATAATTAGCTTTTATAATATATTTTAATTATTAAATTAATTATTAATATATTTTATATAAAAATTTGTTTAAATATTATAAATAGTTTATTTTTATATAAAATATAATAATAAAATATAAAGTTTAAAAAAAAATATATATATA
>Ga0247782_1000679_pt1 | contig 11060 bp, 5 predicted proteins | sample UWRJL019104C5_FD_179928 | JGI IMG/M metagenome (GOLD analysis project Ga0247782, IMG submission 179928) | Plant litter microbial communities from Arlington Agricultural Research Station in Wisconsin, United States - UWRJ-L019-104C-5 | ecosystem: Environmental > Terrestrial > Plant litter >...
TCGAACTCCCCCCCCCCCCCCCCCCCCCCACCCTCCCCGGTGTTTATTTATTATTATTATGGTTCATGGAGTTTTTCTGCTCTTTATGTTTTATGACAGCGGACTCCCGGGCGAGGTGGATGAAAAAAAGGGATATCGGGTTACTGTTAGCGAGGATATAGTTCGCAACAAGTCCACTAAGACACGCCGGTGTAGACACAGTGGGTGAATACCACGTGGTTGCCGGTTCTAGATTCAGTTAGTTAGCTATAACCGTGGGAGAGAGGGAGCGATTATAAGGGAGGGACTTAGCCGAGAGCGACGAGAATGCGATGCTTTACGTGCCTTGTCTCGTAATAAGCATGTTTTCTTTCTTAATAAATAAAACATATAAATTTTAATTTTAAATAAATAATTATAAATTTTTTAAAAAAAAATTATATTTGTTAAGAGCAACATCTCTATAGAGGACCATGCCAATGATTGCGTCAGCAATGACAGTCTATTTGTGACAGCCTTGGCATGCAAGTCGGCCTAGCCTCGCCTGTCAATAGCCCTCATGCCAACAGCATACAATGCATATAATGGCATCCTCATGTCAAAGGCACAATGGCAACTATAGCCTCCATTCCGGAGATTAGGCGTGGTCCTGCCACCAGAATGTGGGAGGAATATGTCTGTATAGTTTGGCTGCAAAGCCCTGTCTTAGATTCTTGTTCTTTAGCTTTAGATCTTCCCGCAAATATACGGCATAGTTAGTCTTTGCACCCACTGCCTTTCTTCGCATTCGTGATATGGGTCATGTGACATGGGCACCACGGTCCTTAAGGGCATAAACTAGGGCTTATGCTTGACACATACATGCAAGGCAGGACCAGATAAGGCTGGAGTATCACATGATTCTCTTCCGCTGTTTTTATTTACCGCATTAGTCACACTACAACCAATGCAATGAGGCTCTATAGTGTCCAACACAATTCAACAGGCGACCATCCCCGGCGCTGAGTAGAAATATCCCTTCACAGCTCAAGCTCCGTGAGGATCTTTCTCGATACTCTCAAGCTCCTTGAGAACCGTCGCCTTCGTCGCGATCTTCTTCATCTGTGTATCCTCTAGCTTCTCGCCACCGGCAAGACGCATCTCGAGATCCTCGATTGCGCGGATCTTCTTCTGGAGGCCACGGAGCTTCTTCGAAGCCGGGTTTTGGCTACCAGGCGACAGCAACGAATCTGCCGTTAGTGTCTGCAATATGTTCACTTGCGACGGAGCCCCCGAAGAGTTCCCGTTCTGCTGCGTGTTACTGCGATTGCGCCCGTTGTTATTACCACCGTGGGCGTTGTGTCGCGAACGACTTCGCTGGTGTCGCTGGTGGTTTTGTTGATTACCACGTCGCTCAGGGCTGCGTCCCTCATTTCCAGAGTTAGGACCGTGATCCTGAGCGGGTGGTGCCAGTCCACCAGCATTAGCAGCAGCTTGGGCTTGACCCTCCGTTTCCTTTGCCTTCTTGTTGTTCCGCTTCTTCTTGTTCTTTAGTGCCGTCTTTGATAAGGCCTCCTCGCCAGCTGCACCGGGGACCTGTGCTGGAGCGGCGCCGGGAACAGTACGGGTGCCAGTCTCTAGCAGGTCTGCACCAGGAACCATGCGGCGTGGTCTTCCAAATCCATTAGGGCCGACATTGGAAGCTCCATTACTCACCACATGAGCAGCGCCCCCTTCATCCTCGCGTCGAAAGTGCAGAGGCGTGGACATACCACGTGCACCGGGAGGACGATAGGCACCAACGGGCTTGGACGGCGTCTTGACAGTACCCAAATACTTGAGAGCAGAGGCGTGAGGCATAGGGATAGGGTGCAAGGGATCGGCGTGAGGGATACTTTCGGGGAGGCATGGTCTCCAGGAAACATTGTACAGCTCAGTCATATCCTCGTTGTACATGATGCCACCGCCAACATGCCAGAGCTTCACGCCGTTGTCGACTCGCAGTCGAGGTGATGTTGTGGCAGTCATGATAAAGCGACTATCAGGACTCCACTGGCAAACACTAGGATTGCCGCTCTCGATGGTGCAAATCTTGCGGTAATCCTTCTCCAGGTCGTAGACATCGATCTGGCCAGCTAGATTTCCGAAGCCGGCGACCAACGCGAACCGGCCAGTAGGTGAGAAGATGATGGTATTGCGTGGTCCAAGGGGGAACGAATGAGAGGCCACTGCGCGGTGATTAAAGATGGTAGTCTTCGCAGGCATATAACCGTAAATGACTCCAAACTCCTTTCCGTTCGGCGACCAGGCCACATCATGGATAGGCCCCTCCTTGTCAAGGGTAATGCGGGCATCGAGCGAGCCGTTGGCGCTCAACAGATAGAGAGTCGTTTCGCCGTAATAACTCTTGTTTGACTTATCAACTTCTGTTTGTGCCAGCACAATCAAACTCGTGCCCAAGCTGTTCCACTTTAGCTGAACTTTATCACCCTTAAAGAAGGTCTTCTGAGAGATTGGTGAGGTAAATTGGGGGACGTCGTAGACCTTCACCGCAGCCGGTTGACCCTAAGAAGAAAATGTAAGCTTGAACCGAGAATGTCTAGGATTGGCAGTGCTTCATAGAAAGCCATAACACACCTTTCGCTCGGGAATGAAGATGGCGACAATTTGACTTTGGCCAGGACCAATGGCAAAATCATTGACCCCCTCGGCTCGCAGCTTGTTCCAAACCGTAGATAAGTTGTCGCTGCTGTAGAATTGTACCTCGTTGGTCACGAGACGAGCGCAAAGCGTCTCATCAGAGGTGTATTGGAGATTCCAGCCGGATTGAGACTTCTGGACAAATCGGCCAATGGGTGTTTTCTCCCCACCTTCGGGGATCTCTTCAATTGTACGCCAGATCTTGAGGTTTTTTGTTGCATCTCCGTTCTCGTCTTTGGCCGGACGTTCCCATGTGCTCACATAGGTGCCGCGGGGTGAGAAGGCGATTTCGTACACGTTAGGGGTCGGGAGGGATGTCAGAGCATGTCCAATAGAAGCGTCATGGATTTGAACAACTTCGTTAAAGGCCCAAGCGAAATACCGGCCACAGGGCGAATATACACAGCACCGCGAATTCCCTTCGTACTTGACGAAGCCAGGGAGAGGTTCGTAGACGGGGTCGGCATCCGTGACGCCAATCTCCTTCTGGGTTCGGTAGGCAAACTGCAATGGGGCCGCCATGACTAGTGAAAGCCACAGGTAAAGCGCGCGTGCAGATTTGAGTTACTTTCTTATCTTGTCGTGGGGTCGGAGGGATAAGATCTCCGAGTCCGGGTGTTGTTGATACAGGCGAACGTATAGGCGGCCGAAAGTCTGGGCTGGTATGTCCAAATGTAGACGAGAGGTTCTTCTGTAAAAACGCACGGGAGCTGAGTTCAAGTCAATTTCATTGCTCACTACAGATATAGCCGTCGGCGAAATAGGTACACAAGGTGCAGGCGATTGGGGAGGCTGATGCGACACAGACTAGGGGAAAAGAGGTATGGATGTGTCATGCTGTGATCGGTCCTTACCAGACTGCGAAAGACTGATTGTTTTTGTTATGGCCGGCCGACTGACTGACGTGGTACCAACAATTGATTGACTGACCGACTGATTGTGTATTTATTTATCAGACAATCCAGACCAGATCAGATACGCACGACGTTTGGAGATGGAACCAGATGGCTGCTGATCTGATGCCAACCGCAACGGCAAGAAAGAAGTAAAGGGAATTTGACAGGTCACCCAGACCAAGAGAGGCGATTGACGGTGGACGGTTGGTGGGTTGACTGACGTGACGGAGCGTGCAAGTGGGCTGAAGAAAGAAAAGAAGAAGAAAGAAGTAAAAGAATGATACAGTAATGGTGTATTATTATCGTAGGCTGTGGTTTTTTTTGCTAACGCCCGTCTAAAAATTTCCATCCATGCTATTCGTCATCCGGCATCCGCAGGGGGGGTTCGGCAGCCCCCCGGGCCCCACTAGTTAAGTCAGAGATTTTATTCAGTACAGCAGAGATACTTGCAAGTACCGAGCATTTGCAGCAACTAGACCCAGCAATGCCTGTGCATCAAAGTACCACACCTGAGTCGCTGCCCAATTGCCCCGGATGCTTTGCGCCCCGCTATAGGGTCCTTACCGACAAAGCCTCTCAAACAACACAAACTGAAAGGCTAGAGTCTGGCTGGGCTATTTTGATTTCAGCCCTTGTAACCTGAGGGCTAAGGCACCTAGGCTAAGGACTGCCTGTACATACGCAAATCCGGTAAGACCTCAAGATATAAACAGCTGTGGCTTGTGGGCCGTTGTTCCCGTCCCGTGCCGTCCAGTCCAGTCCAGTCTCAAGACTGAAATAGCCACCACGTGGCGGTGCTTCTTTGTTGTTGCAAACGTTCAAATCTGCAAACTTTGCAGAGTACTAATTGCTCTTGCTGCTTGTTCCAATCAAAAAGTGCGTAGTTTACCTGTTACTCGTCTTGCTCTGCTGTTATGCAAGACAGTGTGCACATGAATCATCGTACATTGTTGGTGACCTTGTCCCTTTATTAGAATTGGTTGGTGATGGTCAAGGGGTCAGAGGTCCAGGGGTTCCAACGCGTTATGCCATACCAAAGGCGTCACATGGTTCAATAAATGAGAGACATCTCGTATTGCGTGTCAGTCACCCAGTATATTCTTAAACGCGGGTACCACAGAGACACAGACATCCAGTTGGATTTATGAACCCTTATGTCCAGACTTCCGTTGCAGCTTATAAACAGCTCATAAACAACTCAAATACAATAGACTCTAAGCCAACAGCCCGAGCCTTACTAAAGCAATTAGAAATATAGCTAAGATCTTTAAAAAAATCTGGGTAACAACACAACAGGCTACGTAGCAACAAAGTCTGGAGACTCCCTTCCAGATGCTAATCATTGTGAGGTGTCCCTTTCATCAAGAAACTGTCATAGTTCATAATGCCAGAGGGTCCGATCATGACTTATTGTTATTGTACAACAAAGGAAAGTATTTCTGTAAAGCAGAGATTTCCTGTATCTACCTATATAGAGATAGCTGTAGTTTACGCCTAGTATTTGTGCTTTGGGCTGGGGCTGGTCTGGATCTGTCACGGTTCCGATCCGGACTAGCTCCGGCCCCAAAGCACGGACTACAACTACCCCTATATATGTAGATAGAGGACATCTCTGCTTTACAGAGATTCTTTCCTTCTTTGTGCAATAATAATATGTCTATACAGGCCACCCGACAGGATGAACTATGACAGGATCGGGACCGTGACAGGGAATAATATAATAAAAGAGTCACAAGCTTCAGCGCAAAGTAGGTCCTCTAACCCTATGTGTTTAGATTCTTGCTTCCTATACACCTTTAATCAAGTATGTCTTTCTTGCCTTGTACTTGTGTCACTGTTTCATACATGTAAACTGCGCACAAGGTCAAAGCGCTCAGTTTGGCTACGTTCTACTTTTTTCAGTATTTTTGTTAGTAAGCGTGTTACAGTTCTCATCTGTGACATTTGCAGAAATTTGAAGGAATATATTGCAGGTTTTTAACATATAATCTCAATAGTAATTACTGGCAATAAACTGAGATACACATAAGGATAACATATCATCTGCCAACAAATGTCTGTCTAGCTATGCCATTGTTATCTGAGCAGGAGCAAGTGAAAAGCCGCCCCTCGCCGTTCTTTTAAGATCCTGTCTCTTATAGGGGTTGTTTGGAAGCCAGATAACAACTTAGCTGATATAGTATCTAAGGCACCAAGCCACATGGGTTATGAGAAAACCGCGTATACGCTCTTGCTTCTACAAGCGCCTGCAATTCTAGCTTGACACAGGCATCATGGGCAAGTAAGACGTCTTGGGTTCTAAGGAAGGAGCTCCAGTAATGGACCTCCCACCTCCAAGTAGCACTAGCTCGTTGTCCTAATCAAGATGGCCGCTAGTCTAGTAGTAATAATACGGCCCTGTCAAGTGCGCTCCTTGACAAGGAAAATTACACTTTGCTGTTGGATAAAAGAACAAGATCAGCCTCAATCGCCTCACTAACTCTTGTGGCAGGGGTTTAAGACACTCATAAAAGCCATTTTGAGCCTGCTCATACCAAATTCCCTGGCTTTCTGGGTGGGAATGTCAAGACTTAAAATGCCACGGTTCCGATCAGGACTATAAGCAGATAATATAGAAAATCTTTGTTTGACAAGAATTTTTTCCTTTTTTGTGCAATGATAATAAGTCTATATACAGACTACCAGCAGTGCAAACTGTGACACAAAATTGTGTAGCTTAAGTTTTTTAAATTCTGCCTACTCCTACTGATGTAAGAAGTATTTCTCACTTATTTTTATATATTATAACTTACACCTCTAGATTTGCTTCTTCTGGTCCATCTTTTACTTCCACAACTTTTTACAGATATATTATAATGGTAGCTTTCTTAAGAGGTGTTGCTCAAAATCAAATCAAGTATGGGCCCTACGGCAAGGTAAAATTCTAGCACCTGTCTTGTTCAGAAATTAAGTAGGAGGCAAAGTTAAACTTAAGCCCCTCACACAGGGTTGAAAATTAATAGAATTATGAACACCTGTCATCAGCCCATACAATTAAACTGAATGCAAGGTCAAGACGTGGGGTTTGACTACGTTCTACCTTTGTTGGTTGTGTTATGGCTTGATGCTATAGTTCTGATCTGTGACAATGCCCTTTGCTACACCACGTTTGTGTGCATGTGTGCATGTGTACATGTGTGTGTGTGTGTGTGTGTGTGTGAGAGAGAGAGAGAGGACTGGACCAAAACTCATTGTTTTCTAATATATTCATCTCCCACTATTGTGACTGACTACCTCCTAACAGTATCATCATCATCATGCTTTGCCACCAAGCAGGCCATTAATATATATATATATATATATATATATAGGTATGTTATATAAAATGTGAATTAACAAGGCTGGTCTATAGAAACAGGCAAGGAGGGCATAGAGATAAAGTGGCGGCTAAGTCTAACCGTGCTAAAATACAATAGTAAATGCTTGATCACTTATATGTAGATTGTAAAGAGAGCTACCTAGGTCACCACTGTATCCCTATGCTCTTGGGTCAGAAGGTGATACAATGTTGTGAGATTGTATAAATCTACACTATATTATCTCCTAATGTAGGGGCATAGTCTGTAGAAGAAACTAGGAACTAGGAAACATGGCTACTATTACCATCTAAGACAGGTTACCTTATCAAATATCTATGGGTCTGGAAACTGTGAAATTTAGCATGTCTGACCAGGTCCTGAGCGCTCTTTCGGAGTAAGTGCACACATAACAGTTGACCGACGCAGAGTCAAGCTCTAATTATTCACTTCACAGCAAAACACATTATTACAAACCGCTAGATTTAGTATTAAGCCTAGATCACGTTGTTCTTATAAGCCTTCCTCAGTAAATTAATATAATTATAATAATGTCGTGCATTACAAAAGACAGACAGATTATACCTCATAAAACCGCAGGGTCCTTGATTGAGTATTTAAACACCATTGCAATTATATAGCCCCTTCCTATACCATTACTACAACTAGCTTAACATCATTCATATGCAAGATTATAGGATCAAATGCTGTATATTGACTTTTTTGCATGTGCTCTTAAAGAAACTACTAGAGCGCTATGTATGCAGGTAAGTTCTCAAGTATGTTTAATACCACCGTGGCACGTTGCTTAACCTACATTCTTACAATTTAACCTAGGGAACGCTCTTTTAAGGGAAGTATGCTTTAAATATCTTTTGTTCTGTTTCATTTAAGTGTGAGTAACATGTGTAAACTATAGGGCAGAGCCTGGTATTCTCATTCTCTGGGTTTTATTTTGAGGTCGCCTTTTTCAGACGCACTGTATATACTATATTAATGTCACAAGGTGCATATGCACCTACAAATACATAAAATATGTATGTGAGTATGCAATGAGAACGCAACACAGTATGTATATGAAGTAAATAAGCCTGATAGGGCAAGTCCTCCCGCCTGCATACCTATATACCCAATTACTGAGTTGCAAGAGGAGGAAATCGGATTTTGGTCTTCTCACAACCAGTTCTCATCGTGACGCGGCGGCCTCAAGGCACCGCGTTCGAGGTCCGCCACTAGGTATCAGTATGTGGAAGAGAGGGAGGAACCGAACCGTAGAGGCGGGAACCGGAATGAAACGGGAGAGGGGGGATTTGGGGCACAGTCTGTATATCTAACTGTATACTACTACCTAAGTGTATATGCGTGCGTGTGTGTTACTATTTTTTGCCTTCCTGTTTTTCCCTTTCCCATCGGTCGGTTTGGTCGCAATATGTATATGTATAAATGTATGTATATAGAGGCTCTTCGCATATGTACATGCAGCAGAACACTATTTTTAGCCCTACATCATGTCATGTCCGCGCCCCGGGACAAAAGTAAGTAGGCTATGTAGATCAGGTAGGTAGGGTAAGGCAAGTTTATCTAGATAGGTACGGTACGGTAACGGGCCACAGCACGGGTTATGTAGCGGTATCCTATATGTATGTAATGTATGTAGGATACCCAGGACCGGATCAAACGACCGCGGGAGGCAAAGCATCGCCTTTGTAGCCAATTGTATGCCGTATGTGCTAGGAAATGTATTGATATGAATATGTACATACCTATATGTTAAGTGATATATACATATATATTTGTTTGTGCGCATCTGTCTTCCGCATTCGGTTTGACCAATGCTACCTGTTCGGATCTGACAACCGCGGCGGCTAATATGGCACGATGCGATGCGATGCGATGCGATGTCTGTTAAGTTGAGCTAAGGGAGGTAAGTAGGGAAAGAAAATGGGGTCCCTGCACGTAAGCAAAAAAGATGGCTAGCTTGCCGGAGGCAATTTTTGTTGAGTAAAAAGAATCGAAATGTTCTGTGGGTTAGCGAGAAAGCGCGCGTGTATTAGAGTACCTATATAGAAGAAAGTCGACTACACGACAGAATGATACAGGATCTTAGTTCCAAGGCATGTAGCCGAAAGAGTATAGCATTAGCAACTGGGTTTGAACGAAAAGTTGTATAGATTGCCCAGTACACAATAGCAAGGTTTTCCCACCTTGTGGCTACGTCCGTTCACGGTTTCCAAGGGATGTGGCCACTTCGGGCCACGATAAATAAGCAATGACGTGCATGCAGCCGTTATAACTAGGCAGGTTAGCAAGATGGGTAAGACGGATGGATGAAGAGAAAGTGTGTAAGACCGGGTTGGCGTCTCTTAGAACGGAGCAATGGGTCCGCGCCGTTGAGTTTTCTGATCTATCTAAACTATCAGCAATTCCCAGCTTCCCGAACCGAATCAAAAAAAGAATAAAAATTCTTCAAAGTGCTTCCTCTTTGCAGGAGCAATATCCATAATCACTCATCCACTTCGGCATGAGCGAAAAGTGGCTAACTTACATGATGAAATAGCGTGGCGGCGGTAGTTGGAATGGTTGGTTAGTAGGTAGTCAACATGGCATAGCATAGCCCCCAATTTCCATCCTCGCTTCCCACCCTCCCCGCGTGTCGTGGAGCTGTCAGGTACATGTCTATACCAAGCGCTTTCCCTCGGGGGGCCATGAGACTATTGAAAAAAGATTTGTCGCCATGTCATACGAGACACGTGCGGCTGGCAATTGACCTTTCTTTGCATGAAAAAGGTCTTAGTTGCCTACAGCGCTGGTGAGTGCGACGACCACGACGAGGGCTCGTGAGCTGCGAGTTGTTCATGAGATCGAGCTTTGAGTACCGGGTTTCAACCGCTTTACGTCGCTTGGTAAGGGAAGGCAACTCGGCAAACTGGCTCAGGTACAGACTGCTGTAACATAGTTGCAGTCTTAGTCGCTTCTCCAAACCCGCGCGTGCCTGCTCGGCTAATCAAAGTTCTATCTTTGAACGTTTGTCCCGAGGGAGATTCACCTGGGCCTTAGTGTGGCGACATCTTGTCTGGGCGGAACCCTCATCACCAAATCGGAAAATTCTCGCTGGGGTTGCGGTTGCGTTTAGCGGAACTAGCGATACCTGCAGCTCTTGGCGCGTTGTAGTAGTAAAAAGTAGGTAACTACTTGTGCAAATTCCGCACTAGAGTTACGGAGATAGGTAAATAAGCTGGGAGGGAGGGAGGGAGGGGTACTCCTGTACCTACCGTACTCTAGCCACGGCTGTCTAGTGAGGCATATCGGATATCGGTAAGTATGTCGTTTATTGAGAGGCGAACATGAGATCCAGTGTGCACGCCACATACAAGGTAAGGCGAGCGTATAGTCTCTCCTTCCTTCACTCTAACTTAACGTAAGGAATGCATATGCCGGGAAATATTGTCAGCGGCCTGAACTTGGTGGTTCAACGAAGAGGGCACAACTGATCTAATAATAATATTTGTGAAGGACACACTTCACATCCAGCTTACATATATATTGCCCCCCAATTTATCGGTGATTTGAAGAAAAAAAAAAAAAAGTGTGTGTGCGGAATTAAGGGATGGCAATTGCATGATTACCAATAGACAACCAGATCGTATAGCGAGCGTCAAGATGCTGATCGAGAATGAGGCATAACAGGGGAGGAAGACCAGCAACTGCATCTGATGTTGTATGTATAGCATACTGTTTTCGTGCCTAAGAAACCTGAGAATGATGCAATGCATGCATGACCTATAAAAAGAGAAGAAAAAGAAAACACGAAGCAGTGAAAAAGACCCTGGCAAAAACCCCAAGACCGCGTTCAGTGCAGACCAATCTAGGTAGGTATATGTAAATGGTCGCTTTGCCTTTGCGGGAAGCATGCGACCTAGGTAGGTTAGGTATTTGTTATCAATCAAAAGGTTAAATAAGCTTAACTGTCTGACAGATGAAGTGACAACCGGGTTTTCATCAGCGGCAGGCACTGCTGAGACAAACAGATTCGTTCTTTCCTCTCTTTTTTTTTTTTTTTTTTTCGTCTTCACCCCTTCCTTGCTCATCGTCCCCCTCCCTGTTCGCTCCCTCCCCTGGAGATGGTCGAGATGGGCTTGTCGGGTTTCTGCGGCTGGGACGATCGCATTAC
>Ga0247782_1000680_pt1 | contig 11046 bp, 16 predicted proteins | sample UWRJL019104C5_FD_179928 | JGI IMG/M metagenome (GOLD analysis project Ga0247782, IMG submission 179928) | Plant litter microbial communities from Arlington Agricultural Research Station in Wisconsin, United States - UWRJ-L019-104C-5 | ecosystem: Environmental > Terrestrial > Plant litter >...
TGACTCTCTCCGTTTCCGCGCGCGTGCCTGGCGTGATGATCGCAGACGTGAAGGAGGCAGCGCTTGAAGAAGTTGCCCGCTACTTCGACAGCGCGATCGCGTGGAAAGCAAAGGAGCTATGAGCCTGCTCGACAACGTCTACAGCACGAAGGCGTGGACAACGATTCTGATCGACAGCGGGCGCGAGCACGGCTCTGGCCGATGGCATCTCGGCTACTCCAAGCCGCTCCTTTTGGACAACATTACGGCGCTTGCCTACCTTCAGCAGTTCCCGATCGGCTCGATCCTCTTTCAGTGGTCCGGCCACAATTGGGCCCAGCCGCGCAACCTATACACGCCGTTTTGAGCGATGCGCAGAGACGATCACGCTTACGCGGTCGGCTGCGCGGCACTGCTGGTGCTCGCGTTCGCGGGATACCTCGTCGGGCTTTTTGTCGGCCACCGACTGAGCTAATTTTTTTTTCGAGCCGCCCGAGCTCCCACGGGGCCCACGAAAATTTTCACGACTCGCGCGGACGTTTGTTCAGTGCGATTTCGGTTTTCTGTGTAGCTCGAGCTGCCTCGAATTTCGGATTTTTTGCACGAACGCGCCGCTACACCGAGAGGGTTAGAACGGCCAAATAAAAAACGGTTGCACGTGAAACCACGCGCTTCGTTTCACGGCTTGCGCGGCGGCGGAGGAGGCAACGGCGGGCGCCCCTGCGCTTGGCTCTTGGCTGCCAGCGCAACGAACAAGCAGAGCAGCGCCGCCGCGATGATCGTTCGGTCGAGCGAGTTCTTCGGCGCGAGTGCGTGGCTCACTTGTCACCCGAGCGAATGAACAGAGCGAGCAAGCCGGCGACGAGTGCGAAGCGGCCAACGGGGCTCGCACCGAAGAAATCCGAGACGACCGATCCGGGCGTTGGCTCGGGCGGGCGCTGGACGGTGTCGCTGGCCTGCTGGATCTCGGGGCCGGCGACGTTCGGGAAGCCGAACTGCCTCGCGTCCCACGTGGTTTTCTGAAGCACCGTGAAGATGGCGAACAAGCCGTCCACGATGCCTCCCAGCGGCTCTTTCTTGTCGACGATGACTGTCTGTCGGTTCGACTCTGCCCACGCCAAAAAATGGGCAATGCGCTCGGGCGCGTTGGCCGAGTTGGTGACGGTGATCCAATAGCGGCCCGGCGGTAGAGGCTGGCGCCGCTCCACGACTCCCACGAGGCGCACAGCCATCAGCCGATCGCCCAATTGACGGCTGCGACCGCGCACACGATCGCAGCAGTGATCAACCCGGCCAGGAGCAGCGATTTGGGGTTCATGGTGTCAGCACATTCCCTGGGCCGTAGCCCTGTGGTGAGTTCAGCGCAGCGATGAACGCGGTGAGGTCTTGCGGGGGCACGCACGCGACCATGAACACCTCACAATTTCCCTTGCGCGCGGCGCTCGTAATCGCGCCGATCACTCGCGAGGTGCTGAGATGGTCGCCTGTGTTGGTGCCGGTGGATACGGGCGAATTGCCGACCTGGAACGAGTCAGATGGGCTGTTTGTGTAGGTCGCGATAAATAGCTGCGTTGCGAGCGTTGCGGGGATTCCTTGCACGCCCGGGCCGCCGGAGTACTGCGTGAACTCGCCAGCGGCGAGCGAGATAATTGTCGCCTGGTAGGGCGACTCTCCACCGATGAGCGACGACGAGCTGGTCGTCATCGACGTTGCCCGGCCCACGAGCAGCGTGGTCACTGGATACGGGAGACTGATGACGCTCTCTAGGAAATCGTCCGTGTCGAACGCGAGGCCCGGCTTGGCGTTGAACCCGGCAGTGATGATCGGTTGCAGGGAGGAGTTCGGCTGCGTGAAGTGCTTGCCGTTGCCGCTCTGGTCTGTGAACCCGCGCGAGGTGGCCTTCCAGGTGTCGCCGCCCACAAAGCCGCCCGAGGGGGTCAAAATGAGGCCGTTGCGAAGCCCAGTCAGTGGCAACGGGCCAACAAACGGAGCGCCGGCCATTGCGGGCGTCACGCCGATCCCGTCGTAGTAAATATCCACCGTGTTGCCGGCCAAGTACCGGACCCAGATCGGGCCAGGCACACCGGTACCGGTGAGCGCTCCGGAGACCTGGACCACGGCCGACCCGACGTTGCCCGGCATTCCAAACATCGTCACGCCGTACCCGAGGCCGATGTCCGTTTGACAGACCTGGTAGGGGTTCAGGAGCACCGACGCATAGTTGCCGTTGAACGGCGGCGGGGCCGCCGCGTCGCCGCTCTGAAGCAGACCCATGCCGGGCGGCGACTTCATGAGTTTCGGAAATCCTTGCCGGCGACGAGTGCATAGAGCGTCGAGCCGTCCCAGTAGGCCGAGACGATGTCTCGCGCGTTGGCCGCGGTGCTGAGCACCAGGCCGGCGTTTGCCGGCGTCCGCGCTGGCACTCCGTTGACCCGTAGGCTGAGCGTGTACGGGCCGCCAGCGGCGCCCTGAATCACTAAGAACTGGAGCCACTGAACGCGGCCAGGCGGGAGACCAGTGAGAGCCAGCACGGCGCTCACGTTCAGCACGATCGTTTGGTTCGTGTTGTCCGAGACGTCGATTGAGGGAAAGCCCGTGGACGGTGTCGTCGATGGCGGCGGGCTGTAGGTGGGTGATTCCGCGTCGGTGACGACCGCGAGAATTTCGCCCTGGTTGGTTTGGAGCTGGACGACCGCGCCCGGCCCGAGCTGGAACGCGTTTAGGTTACCGGGCATCTTTAAATCCTTTCGCGAACAGCAGCACGAGCACGAGCACTAGGAGAGCGGTTCCGGATGATCCGGACCCGACCCCTCGTGGTCTTTTGGGAGCGTTTCAAAGAGCCCCCGTCTCAGGTAGTCGTTGCGCGATTGGTCGAGCGTGTGGCCGAGCGTGTCGGGCGCTCCTGGCGTGTAGCCGCCACTGCGGATCACGTCCGCCAAAATATCGGCGTCCCCCGTGCGCGCCGCCTCGACGCAGGAGAGGTGCCGAGCGGCGCGCACGTAGCCCGCCACGCCTTCCGGAAACGCGGTGAAGGAGCGGAAGGCCCGCGGCGCGTGGCCGTGCGTCATCAACTCGTGGAGCGCTTGCATGTGCGGCTCGGTCTGCCCCTCGGCGAACCACTTGGGACGGTAGTAGTCGACCGCTACGGCTTCGTTTGCGGTGACGTTTCCCACGTTGTGATTTTGGCACGCGCGGCCGTGCGAAGTCTCAAACGCGATTTGCGCGAGCAAGAGCGCGGCCATGTCTTGGTGCGGGTCGAGCTTCTGCGAAACCAGCTCGCGACGCAGCAGCTCGGCGATCGCCGCCTCTTGAAACGGCGTGTCGACTCGCGGAACCTCAGGCATTGCCGCTCGGCTGGCGCACGGCGGGAATGACTCCCTCCTTCGGCTTGAACGCGACGACGCCTTTAGTCGTCTTCGCGGGGTTCATCCAGGTCGCCACGTAGGTGTACCAAGAGCCGCCGGTTTGCTCGGTCGCTTTGGTGCCCACTCCAGTTTTCCACAGCGTTGGCAGGAGCTGCCAGGCGCGCGTGACGACCGCAGCCGGCGGAGGTTGCGCCGGAGTCCACCCGGCCGGCCATGGGGGCAGGCCCACGGGCATCGCTTGCGGCCAGGGCGGAGGGGTCGTTTTGTTTTTGGCCGCCTGCGCGGGGCTGGGAACGGGCACAGACGAGGGTTTCGGGGGCGCGGGCGGCGGTACAGGCTTCACCGTCGGTGGGCGCCGTGCTGGGGCTCGTGGTCGCGGCGCTTGGGGCTGGGGCGCGCGGCCGCTGCCTCGCGGCGGAGAGTTGGACCAGTGCTTTGCTACCCAGGCAGCCAGGAGCAGCAGCAAAATTTCGACGCCCATCGTTCACGCCTTCCCGTTTGGTGGTTTGTGCTCTGAGCCGTTGACCGCGCCCTTGAGGAAGCTGCCGACCATGTCTTTGAGGGGATTTTCCTCCGCCTCTTTAGCTTTCGCGTCGGCTTCGTCGAATAGCTCCTCGGCTTGCCGGCGAAGCAGCCGCTCAGCGCTTGCAAGCGAGCGCTCCAAGGTTTCCGATCGGCGGTTCTGCGCGTCGACAATCATCACGATTTTCTCGAACGCGACACCCACCGAGAATTTGTGTGCGTCGGCCAACAATTTCGCGATCAGCTCGAAGCGCACCGTTTCGGGGTCGTAGGCCGTGGCCGGCGCTTGCAACACCGCGTCCGGTTCCGCCGCCGGCTCTTGTTCGACGTCGTCCACGTCCGCAGGTCGCACGGCGCGCAGAAGATTTCCGCCAACGTCCAGCGCCTCGATCCGGTCCGGCGCCATGGCCTCGATCGTGCCTGCCAAGCGCGCCCACGATTGGCCGGCGACCGCGAGATCCTGTCGCTCTTTCCCGCACTGCACGCGCAGCGACGCCGCGCGTGGTTGCTGCAAGAGCCAGGCGCGGATTTTTTCGGCGGTCACGTGCCGTAGTCCTCGCCGCCGGTGAATCGGCCGTCCTTGAACCACTCCGGGCGTATGTGCGTGCGCGGCGAAAACAAAGCGCTCACGGTCAGGTCAGCAACAAACGACCCGACGCCGGTCGGCACGTTGAACGCCTTCACGGACGCGACGCAGTTGATCGACTGCGCAGCGAAAGAGTCGACTTCCTCGAAGTGATCCGGATTTGCCGTGTCGGACGGAAAATGGATCGGGCTCTTGCCGCGAGTTGCCCAGGCAAACTGTCCGATCGGGTTATTCACGAATGGTCCAACGGCCCCGTCTAGCTCGAAGATGAGCGGGCCCAAGATGATCGCGCGGGTCGTTCGAGCGAGGCCGATCGTTACGAGAAATCGGACCTCGACATGTGAGACGGCACCCGGCCCCGGAAACGGCAGAAGGTTGTCCAGCTTGGCGCCCAAGAAAAAAGACCACGTCTCGGGCCGACCGAAATCGATGCGCGCGATTTGCGGTGATTGGATGGTGAAGGTCGGAGGACCCGGGCTCGTCACCCGGATTTGCATCGTCTGATCGGAACCCCAAAAAAGCCACGGTGCGGTCATGGGCGGGCCTTCAATCGAACGTCACGACGAACCGGCCACTACGTTGAGCCGCTTCCGACGCAGCAGCGCCGGGCATGCCGGGCGCGAACGACGCGCCGGGCATGGCTGCCATCGGCGTGACGAGCTGCGCAGGAGCGCCGCCACCGCCGCCAGGCTTCTTGAGCATCGACATGCCTTTGCTCGCGAGGCTCAGCGCCGCCGATCCACCGGGGACAAACGACGCGGCCAACGGGGCTGCCAGCTTGGCGAGCGACTTGATCCCGCTGAAACCTTTTTTCGCAAGTTTTTTCAGCCCAGATCCGAACGAGCCGAGCATGTGTCCGACGACCATCGCGTGCTCTTCGCCGTAGAGCTTGACTAGCTCTTGGTAATCGGCGCCGTCGAGCGCATCGCCGAGGCAGCACAGGCGATCGACGTGGTCCGGGTGCGCGAAGCCGGCCGCCTCGGCGAGTTCGATCGCGCCGAGCACCGAACCGGTGAGAGCGTTGCTCGCGACCGGCGAAGCGTGGAGCGACACCATGGCGTAATCCGTTTTTGACGGCGCCTTGTCCGGATCGCCTTGGTAGTGCCAAGGGATGTCGGTACGAGCTTCCCAACCCTCGCCGCCCCACACGGGGCGTAGCGCGAGCTGCGGGCGAACGATGTACGCGCCGTTAACGCCGGAGACCTGCGGGAACATCCGCGGCACGCTCGCGCCCGAGTACTCGTGAGGCTGTCCCATGCCGGCGCGTTTGCTCGGGTCGTCGATGGTCCCGTCGCCGCGCTTGACTACTGCGTGCCAGAGCTTCGGGCCGGTGCGCTTGACGATGGCGGACGCGTTCGGGTCCTCGCCGCTGGCCCGCAAGCTCGCCGCGTGTAGCGGCGCCAGGTCGTCGCAATCACCCCACCCGCGCTGATGAGTCGTGAGGCCGTGATCGAAATGTTCGTCGCCCGGAGGCTCCGGTTTCCACTTCAGGCCGCGCTTGAGCTGCGTTTCAAACGGCGGCATTTCGTTCGCGCTGAGTAGTGACTCGTTCAAGCGAGTCGTGGCTTCCAGCGCTGCGTTCAGCACGCCCGCGTTCACATGAGCCTCAGGAATTGCGACGTTGATCCGCACAGCAATGCTCCAGACGAGCGCGAGAAAAAATGGGGGCGTGGCCGCGCCAGAAGCCACGCCCCCGAACCGAAACGCGCGGGCCCAAAAAAAAATTGGGCCCTTGGGAGCTCGAAGGGGTCGAAAAAAAAATCAGTGGATAATTCGGCCCATGAAAGTGAAATTTGCAAAGATCGTGTCGGTCGTGGTCAGCGCTTGCGAGAGCGTGACTACGGCGCGAATGAGCACGCCAGGCTCCGCTGCTTTGCACGTCAAGCGAGTGCCGAACGCACCGGGCAAGCCCACGAGTTCAGCGTCCCAGCCGTTGATGTCGGCTTGCTGGAGATCCGTTCCGACGTAGAGCACCGTGAGCAAGCGACCGACGGCGGTCGTGCCGGTGCGGACAGTCGAGCAGAGCAAGCGCTCCGGACGAAACGGCTTCTGGAGCTGGCCTTGAAACGTGAGCGTTTGGATCGCACTGCTGAACGTGCCGGGAGGTGCGCCGGCCTGCCCAACGAGCGTGAGCGGCACCATGCCCTCGTCGGGTTGAATGACGCCCGGCGCGAGCTGGTTGCGCCATGCGGCCTTCGGCGGGATCGCGATCTGCCGACCGGCTCGGCGACGACGGGCGCCCATGACTTCGCCGTCGAGATCGCCCATGACTTCGCCGTAGACTTCGTTTCCCTCGACGTCGTAACCCACAACCGCCATATTCGACATTTTCAGCGCCTTTCGGTGTTTTCAACAAAAAAAGAGATCTATTTTTTCGGCCCCCCGAAGTCTCACGGATCGTGAGACGGGGTCAGAACTGCGACGCGACGCCCGACACCTGCGGGGCGGGCCCGTCGATGTCGCCGTCCAGATCACCGGAAACTTTGCCGTCTTTGCCGAGTTCGTAGCCACAGATCGCAGCACCTGCGATCGCAGCGTCGCGCACGAACGCCCCACCCATCCGGTTGCGGGCCGCAAAATACGCTAGTAACGTGATCGCGCCCTTGCGACCGACGATCGGGATCGCGGGGATCGACGCCCCAAATGATTTTTCGACGAAGCCAATAATGGCCCCGCCAAGCCCAATACCAAGCACATGGCTGCCGGTGAGAGCGGTGCTACCGCCATGACGCCGTCGGGAGCCCCTCCGGCGTTTCCCCGTCCCGGGCGGGCGCGGCGTTTGGATTCGGATGACTTGGGCGGGCGCTCGCTGAATCGGAAACGAGCGCACGAGAGCGGTGCTGCGTCGACGTTTGGCCATGCAGCCGAGGCTAGGGCGATTTGCCCCCTGGGTCAAATTGTACCCACCCCCCAAAAGATTCACCGGTCACCCGGTGAACGAAGCGGGGGGACGGGGCTTCATTCCCCGGGCGACCGGGAGCGATTTTCGTGAACCACACGGGGCGGTTACAGCCGCCACTAGACCAGGAAAGCACCGTGAATGCCTCCCGAGCGTAAACCACCAGTAACACAGGCCGCGGACCCCCGCCAGTTGCCCATTCTGCGGGGGTACGAGCGGCCTAGACCCGTAGTTCGGGCGCGGTACGCCCGCAGCCGGAAGGGCCTCTGCGTGGCGTGGCGCGGCACGAGCCGCGAAATCGAGCTGACTTGCACCGGCATGCAGGGCCTACGGGCGACGTTGCCGCTTTGCCGGGCCTGCGCTGGGGTGCTGCTGTGAGCGCCTCACTCGGCCCCGGGTATCTCTGGCTCGGTCCGCATGCAGCCGAAGCCCGCGCAGCCTACGGCCGCGCACGGCTTGCCGGCTTGCGGCCGCTCCACGCGCTCGTGATCGGCTGCATCGCGAGCTTCAAGGACGCCTGGGCCTTCCGGCACACGATCGCAGCGAAAGTCGGCTGCTCAGTGCGGACGGTACAGCGCGCAATGAATGCGGCCCGGGCCTTGGGACTGATCCAGGTCTGGCGGGCGAAGAAGGGCGAAGTGCCCAAGGGATTGCGCGAGCCCTTAAAATGCGGCTGGTCGCACCGAATCACGGTCGGTTTCGGCCTCGCCGCTGCTGCCGTGCAGGCTGCCGTTGCTGCTGCTCGGGTCAAATACCTGCTCCGGTTCGAGCCTCCCAAGGCACCAAAGATAGCGCCTGTCAATGGGATTTCGGGGCCCGCAATTCCCATTGACAAAAGCGTTTTGGCTCCGCGCCCGAAGACCGCGAACCAGCTCCGCAGCTGGACGGCTGAGGAGCTGGAAGCCGAGCTGGACCGCCTCGAACGAGCCAAAGCGCCGCCAGAATAGCGTTTAAGCAAGCGCCCACTACCCGATCGGCCAGGAGCCGAGCGGCGGAGGTGCGTCCGCGATCTGGTGGGAGCTGTAGGCCCGTGTAGTTGGCCAGCGCTACGGCCGAGCGGCCGCTGTCAAGAGCTGCGAGAGTGTTCAGCGGTCCAGCGGGCCGGGGCGTTGGCCGTCTGGCCTAATTGGCACTCACTAGGAGTCAAATCGGCACAGCAGAGATCCAAGCCAAATTAACCTTCCTTTCTGGTAACCCGCGCGCGTGACTTGTTCGGAGACCGAGAAGGTCGAAGGGGTCCCGTCGATTCCCGCCACAGGAACGGCCCGAAAATCGATTGCCTAAGCTCGGCTGGCCGCGAGGGCATGGACCCCGTCAAGCGCCCCTAGCGGGGCCGTTTTGTCAGAGGCGTGGCTATCGCCACCGGAAGAGGCTAAAAAGGGGGGATGTCGTACGAAGACCAAGGGATTCAGACGCTCGACACGCACTATCTCTGCCCCTGCGGGCAGCCGGCCGTTATGACCTTCGCTTTTCCCGGCGAAACGCGACAGGGCCGCTGCGCTGCGCACGAACAGGGGACGCAGCTCCGAAAGGAAATCGAGCCGGGACGCACCTACGTTGCGGCGGTCGAGCGCCTCGACGAATGAGCGCCCCGGGGGGGGTCGCCGGGTACGTGCGCGTTTCGACGCAAGCGCAGTCTTTCGCCTTGCAAGTCGACGCAATTACGCGGACCGCGACGGCCCGAGGGGACGAAATCACGCGCTGGTACGAGGAAAAGCGCAGTGGGAAAGTGCTTGACAGGCCAAAACTGGCTGAATTGATGAGGGATGCCCAAAAGGGGGAGCTGGTCAAGCTCTATGTTTTTAAGCTCGACCGGCTCACTCGGCGAGGAGCGCGAGACACGCTGTCGATTGTGGAGACACTCCGATCGTGTGGCTGCGTCGTCGGCACGGTCGCCGACGGCATGCTGCTCGACGGCCCCATGGGTGACATGTACATGGCCGCGCTCGCGTGCGCGGCGCAGCTCGAAGGCCAGGCCACAAGCGAGCGCATTAGCGCAGCCAGGGAGGCCGTAGAAGCAGCTGGGGGCCGCTGGGGCCGCCCGCGACGGGTCGACCCGGGGACGATCATGCAAGCCCGGCTGCTCGTCGAGGACGGGCTTACCGTGCGGGAGATTTCGCAACGGCTACGGGTGCCTCGAGCGACTCTGCACCGGGCACTGTCCCAAAAAGGTCATTACGCCGAGACCCCTCCCGCTCGGGTGTAAAGCGCGCCGGAGGGGGGTCCGTCCCAAAGGATAGATTTGGGGACGGCCATGGGGTAGGTTTCGGGCTGGGGCCCGGGGCCCCATTGCAGCAAACGATGCCTTCGGGCGTGCAATTCAATGTGTCGGATTCCGGCACGTCTCCCCGGGCCCCTTTTTTTCCGGTGCACACAACTCGCCTCAGAAAAAGGTTCGAGTTGTGTGCGGGTGGCGAATTGCAACCGGTGGCCCAAAATCCTAGATTCGGGACATGAGCGCCAGCCGAAAGCTACGACGTAGGGATTTAAACCACACCACCGACCGCGAGAAGGAGCGAGCCGCCGCGGGACCCACCGAGAGATCCGTTCTAAATTTGTCGGATAAAATAGTGGATTTGGCGATCGAATGTTGCGACGGGCCCGCAATTGCACTCACGGGAGTTATCGAGGCTCTTGTGAGATTGGCAGTTTCGACGAGCGTTCCCAACGTTGAAGACGTCGTCCATGCGCAAATAAGCATGATGTTCGCGGAAATCGCTCCACAAGCTCGCGAACTTGCCAAAAAACTAGCGTAAACTCCCGCCGGTGTGCCGGCGGTCATTGTTTGTCATAGCTCTGGCGCTGTTTCTCGCGGCCGGTTGTTGCGCTACTTTGTGCAAATCGACCCAACCTAAGCCGAGGAAAAATGGCGCTCGACAAACGACAGTTGCGGCGGGAAATCGAGAAAGCGCGCCGCCTCGAATACACTGCGCGACTCGCTGAGCTTCGAGCCCGCATTGCGGCCGCGAGACTGGCCAAGAAAACGGCGATCCGCCAAGTGCAGGCCGACTGCGCACGCGCACGCGTGGAAGCGCGTTTGAGCTGCCAGGAGCGCGCGGCACGCGCCAAGGAGCTGGGCAACTTTTCGATCAACTCCGGCGCTGAAGCGCTCGTGGGTGAGCGAGTCCTGGAACGGCAGATCCGAGCCGGCGACCGTCCGCGCAAGCTGCGATCGACTGTGAGCGAGCGTCGGCAAGAGAGCGACGACGAGGTCCGCAGCAACCTGAAGCCCGAGATGGTTCCAGTGTTCAACGCGGTCAAGCGGTACATCAAGGGCAACACGCGCAAGAGCCGCACCGAGGCGTTTCACGAGTGGGCAGAGGAGAACCCGGAAGAGATGTTCGAGCTGCTCTCGCACGAGACCGATCGCGAGCTGTCGCGCCTCATCGCCGAGCACACGCGCACCGAGCGACTCGCACGCGGCTCACGGGTGCCGTTTTGAGCACCAACCTCGTCGACGAAGACGAGGCGGACGCGGCGGTCCGCTTCACGACTGACCTGATTCAGTTCTGCTGGCGCACGGCTGACAATCCGCGCCTCGCGTGCTTCGGTCTGATGCAAGCGCTCGTGACTCTCTCCGTTTCCGCGCGCGTGCCTGGCGTGATGATCGCAGACGTGAAGGAGGCAGCGCTTGAAGAAGTTGCCCGCTACTTCGACAGCGCGATCGCGTGGAAAGCAAAGGAGCTATGAGCCTG
>Ga0247782_1000681_pt1 | contig 10984 bp, 10 predicted proteins | sample UWRJL019104C5_FD_179928 | JGI IMG/M metagenome (GOLD analysis project Ga0247782, IMG submission 179928) | Plant litter microbial communities from Arlington Agricultural Research Station in Wisconsin, United States - UWRJ-L019-104C-5 | ecosystem: Environmental > Terrestrial > Plant litter >...
AAAAAAAAAAAAAAAAAAAAAAAAAAAAAAGGGAAAAAGGGAAAAAACAGTAGCAGCAATCATCACAGAGCTTGTGCTTGCTGATTAACAACCAATAGCAAACGTACAGCTAAAGCGATTCTATTTGTTTACATGTTTCAACTGTCTTCTGAGGAGACGACAACAACTCGCCAATACACCAACAGGCGTGTGTTGTTAAACTACTTGAGTACGCCGTGTTACGACTGACTCGATGGGTCAAGGCCTAAGTGACACGTTCGTTACCTAGGGGTGTTTTGAGCAAAATATGCTGGCAAACCAAATTCACGGAAACGTCAGTGCTTCAAGTACAAAGGGGCATTCTTTCAGTAGTACGAAGTAAGGAAGCAGTGGGTCGAGAAATACTAGGAACAGATCCCTTGCCGGTGTGGTTGGCTAGGGCCACAAGCATGGGAGACGCAATGAAAGCTCAGGCATTTGTCAAGTGGGCAATTTTTCCATTTCTATGTACGTCGCCTTCTTACGCCTCTAAAAGATGCACTCCCAAAAAGCCTATAGTTTTCAAACCCCAATTTTAAGGACCACACATGGTCCTTTAGCAATGAATTGTCGAGAGAGCGTGGGGTAAGTCAATACTCTCTCTGCATCGGAAAAATCATGCAGGGACATCAAAGATCTTGCCGGGATTCATAATCCACAGGGGGTCAAGCGCCGACTTGATCTGCTTCATAACAGCCAATGTCTCCGGACCAACTTCACGAAGCAGGGATGCCTTCTTACCCCACCCGATGGAATGCTCGCCGGTACAAGTACCCTCCATGTCGAGAGCTCGGTTGACCATGTTCTTGACGCAAGTCTCGACCTTTTTAACCTCTTCCTTGTCCGTGCGATTGTACATGATGCTTTCGTGGAAATTGCCGTCGCCGATATGTCCGAGGATCGAGGCAAATAGTCCCATGTCATCCATTTCTTTCTTACTAATCTCTATCAAATCAGCCAGGCGGCTGAATGGCACGGCAACATCGGTGCTCCCTTCAAAACAGTGTTAGCCTAGTTGCCTCCAGCAGTTCGAGGCCACACCGGCATGAGTTTGATGACTTACAGACTTCCTCGCCTTCTTTCCTCATAGCTAACATCGACCACAGCGACTCTTTCCTGGCAGACCACAGAAGCTTCTGTTCCTTTTCATCCCTGGCGAACTCAAAGTTGCTGCCTTTGTTCGCTTTGGTGATGCCTTTGACCCGATTGATGTTGTCCTTCACGCTGACCTTGGTCCCGGAAAATTTGAAGAATAGTGTTGGTGCCTCCTTCCATACACGTGGAGCTGTGGCGCCTCCCACATTGATGACCTTCATCTGCACCTCGTCTAGAACCTCCATCGCCGCTACTGGGATACCGGCCTGCATCACACCGGCGGCAGCGGACGCTGCATCACGGATGGAAGGGAAACTGACAACAGCCACTGATGTCTCTTCGGGAACGATGGCGAGTTTGAGGGTTGCTATCCGCCCATTAGATCGACCTTCTTGAACTCACATTCTCGATTCGTCTCACTCACCCTCGGTAACCAATCCTAATGTTCCCTCACTGCCTACGAAGATGCCGTTGAGATTGTAGCCAGCGGAGCTTTTCCTCGGGCGCCTTCTTGTTTTAATGACGGTACCGTCTGCTAAGACTACCGTGAGGTTGATTACCCAATCCTTCATAGTGCCATACCTCACTGCATTGGTACCCGAGCAGTTAGTACCTATCATGCCACCAATCTTAGCACTCGGACCTGTTGGCACGGTTAGCAGATGAGGTAAAGCATATGATTACATCGAGGTAACCCAGTAAAAGGCCTGCATTGCAAAATGTGCGTACCGGGATCTATAGGAAAGAAAAGCCCGCTACCCATCTGGCTCAGCTGCGCATTGAGATCTTGCCAGCCAATGCTTGGCTGGACCACTATATCCATATCGTCTTTATTGAATTGTAATATTTTGTCCTAAATTTGAAATCAGGCCTTGGTCTCCATCGCATTATTTCTGCTCAAGATCATCAAGCATGTATGCAAGGGGTTGGTTTGAGGGTAGCTCTGTTAGTGCGCATGAAAACTCACCATGTATGCAAAATCCACGTTAATACCGCCATACGGAGCTGAGAAGTGGCCTTCCAGACTGGAGCCTCCCGAGTAGCCAATGATCGGAACACGGTACTTGTGACAGATGCGTACTATGACCGACACTTGTTCAGTGGACCGCGGATAAGCAACAGCCACGGGGAGGCCATCGGGATTCACTGTTGACCACTCTGAGTAGCCGTGCGTATGTAGGTCCTCCGGGTCAATGCTGATAATGTCTTCCTCCTCCCCGTGTGCCTTGATTTCTCGGCGTATCTCCTCCAATGCCTTTAAGAGAGTCAATCTTCATGTCCCATAATCACCCCCAATCCATGTCCATGAAGAAGTAGTAAGAAGTCTGAAACTTACCATCTCCATCTCCTTCAGGGAGGCATACCTTGGTTTTGATGCCGCCGTACTATCATATAGGGATGAACTATTTCGAGGCGAGTTTTTCATTACTATAATAGCGAGGCCGGAGCTTAAAGCTGCTGTAGTGGCTGTGAGAGCGAACACCGAACGACTCGTCCACCTCGTAGCCCGTCCGGGGGTGGCCCTGTTGGCGATGCCGCTATTTGAGGGCTTCTTCAGGGGGGCATAAGTCGAGAATGTCCGTCGCCAACCACTAAGGAGGCGCTGAGTTGCGTTTCTCGCTGACATGGCGTATAGACACGAGGTATTACACTGTCAGCTACAGTTATGAAAACTTCGTGTCCGATGTAGTTTCAATATTGTCTTCTAACAGATAACAAAAGAAGAGAGAGAGTGCAAACCGCCACTTTCTACAGCCCTTCTTTTCACCTCGAACCGAGACGTTTCTTAGGTATCGTTTCAGCAGATAAAAGAAATCATGAGAGGCTCGCGCCTCTGTTAAGAGACAAAACGACGTCCCCGGAGGAACACCGGACTAGACTGCCGTCAAATCTCAAGAAGAGGAAAAGGACAACCGGAGACCAGCTATTGTCGTTAGCGGGGGCTAAGCAAGAGGTTCGGTTTGTAAGCGAAAACTGACCATATACTACGACGATCTAAGGATTTGCCACGGACATAAGCTAGAAATCAGGGATAACCGCAACCACGCAAAAAGGAACAAAATATAAATGGGTTCAGAAGCCTAGTTGCACGGTCGACGCTAACTATAAATGCAGAATAGCAGAAAACTTAGAAAAGAGAGAGGTACCATTAATGTTCGACCTCTTTCTGCTTTCCTGACACAGGCACACTAATCACACATATTCCCAAATGTCTCCTGTCCGGACTAGGCTCGTGGGGGATCTGTTAATAAGTTGCGGGCTCTCGTGACCAGAAGTGGGACCAAACAGACCTAACAGACCGACTACTGTCGCGAGATGGGGCACAGGGGCCTGCTCCCATGGGGCTAGTAGCTAAGGAATGAGCCTGCATGATGGGTACCGAAAGCTATACTCTAAGAAGAGAGAAAAGAGACAACAAGAGCCGAGGGTGGTGAGATCTGATGACTACAAAAGGCAGTGAGTGACGTGGTCGCCGTGAGACGAGGAACTTCTGGCGGGAACACATGTTAATATTGACGGCAAGAGGAAGGGCCGCGCCCAGTTTCTCCAGCTGTGTGAGAGGGTGACACCGGCATTGGCCATTTACGGTTCTGCGGAACTTGGCGGAGTTGAGGTTACGATATGTTGGCCTGAGGGAGACTCGGACCTGCCATGATCGTGGGTTGATAGATAAGAAGGTTGGACACTTGTCGACGACTGAGGGAGCACACGTAAGTACCGGCGCGCCGCGAGTGAGTGAGTGAGCGAGCGAGAGCTGTAGCGCTGTAGCGCTGTAGCGCACCAACATAGGATTAGGCCTGCTGACACAACAGCCATTGCCGTTGCCGTCCCGCTCATCATCAGATCAACGGCAAATACAACATCGCAGCCACAGCCACGACCCTGCCTGAGGTGAGAAGGCTCGGGGAGCTGGAGCGCTACCCATGCTCAAACCCGACGGTGCAGGTCTGAGGAGAGTCGATTTTGCAAATCGTTGTGTCATATAAACCAGGGCTCTACTGGATTTAGTGGGTTGTCGAGGCTGAAAAAGACAATGCAAGGGGAAAGGTGAAGCGAGACATGGGGGGGTATTGGGGGTCACGAGACAGAGCGCTCAAGCACTGAAGAAAAGTTCTAGAAAAGTTCTACAGGGACACCCTTGCTAAGATAGGCTACAGAGGATTCATCGGTCATCGGTTGACTGTTGATGAATCGAAAATAGGAGAAAAGATACAGTAGACAAGATGCCCATCAGTAGCGAGCTGTTGTTACGAGACACGCAGCGCGTTACTCAACTTGGATGCAATGGCCGGAGGAGGACAATCGTTGCATCGGGAAGTGTCAGACTCGCATGTTTTCGATACAAAATAGGTAGCTAAACAGTCATGATTCCGGAAGTGAATACTGGTCCTAGCAGGTCGGTTCGGTGTCGACACACAGGCTCGTCGATTGCTGACGAAGAGTCGAGGCAGGAAACCCAACCCATTCTGCACACAGACCCTGTTACATCGATGCAGTGCGGTAAAGTGGGCAATGTCGGGAAGTATGTAGGTCAAGGTATCGCGTGCCATGCCACCGTAGTACTAGTAGAGATGGGGTTTGTATGACATGCGTATTCAAATTCTGTGAATATGCAAGGAAAGCCTACCTTGGTTAGGCATATCTGACATCAAGGGGCATTGTGCCTTGAAGGATGGCTGAATCGGAAAAAGGGCACAAAGCAACGGAAAGAAAAAGCAAAATACATATAGAATAACTAGATTAAATGCGAAAATGACTGATCGCAGTCATACTGCACCTGCAGTGCTTAAGCAGGTACCTAGTACAGGTACCTATGTAGTCAGACCTGCCTAATGTCCCGAGCCAGGAATATAGTAGGGAGGGCGGGATGCCGTAAGCCCGTACATAAGGTACTGTAGTTACAGCATAACGCTGCGGGGAACTGTACCTACCTTAGGTAAGGTGAACTTGAGCAGACCCCACGGGAATGCCTAAAGAGGAAAGAGGGGTTCCCCAGGATCCGCCAAAGGAGGCCTTCTGGGCCTTCTCACGTCGTTGGCGGTTGCTCTTATATCTGGCGCAGACAAGCCTTTTCAAAACGGAACCCACATGATGAACTTTACGACATGTCAAAATAAGACTCCGTGGCCTTGTATACGTTGCCACACATGCTTTAAATTCCTCAACATACAGAATACAGGTACAATTAAATGGTACCAGCCATTCAGCGCCAACAGGCACAAAAAGAGCCTGAAAATACTTGTACACGCTCCATATTAGCAACCTGGGTAGTAGCAGTACTACTGCTACGTTACACGTGTATCTCTACGTCAAGCATGACCACCAGGAGCTACATGTATTGAACATGTATTGGACATGTACAGCAAAAACCAAGGGAGACACGGTGACATTATGCCAAGGTACAAAATCCTGTCCTTAGGCTGGGTACTATTACTATGCTGTATCTACTGCTATTACTAGCAGCAGTACGGCTGACCGATGTATAAACCGATGAGCTTCGGTTATGCGACTTCATTTCAACCTTGTGCAGGAGCTGTTTCATCAGACAGCCAGTCCAGCCTTTTATCCTTCAAAACGCGGCTTTATGAGATACACATTCTAGCGCAGTGTTGGAGCTCGCTTACGATGCGTCACCTATCAGTATCTGTGCCTACCTAGGTACGGATGGGGGTATTCATACGTCCGCATATACCACTCAGATGCTCAGTTATCTATTGTCTGCCTAAGTGCAGTAGTACAATACATGCGAGGAACGATAAGTCCGAGTTGCACCTATGATGCTAAAGCATACGCCTTGGTAGCTATCGTACAGCATATTACACGGCATGAACTACTATAACACTCGCATCTACTTTCATTATGATGATAATTAATCATCAGGAAGAGGAAACGTCCAGCCAAGAGCCAATGGTCGACAGAGACGGTTTACCGCCCTTCGCTGTCTCATATGAATTTCTGACATACCTACGTACCTCCCGACCTGCTACTACCTACCACTGCCTACTGACATACCCACATATCTACATACTTTATGCCCGGGCACGGCGGGATTTGTACCTACCAAATCCTGCCTGCCAGTAACAAATATGTAGGTCTTTAGAGGTGTTCCGGTATTATAGGTTACAAGCTGCAATGGCACTTCTCACTTATACCCAACACAAGGCGGGCGGAAAAAAACCCTGCACGACATCCAACTTGAATATCAAACGCTAATTCCTAATGTTGCAGCCATTACATAGGAGGCTGCCACACCCGCATGCACAAGTCCACATCGGGTTCCGTTGGAGACAACTGGGAGGGGGGTGGGCAACATCGTGGGAGACATAGTCCTTCGGTGTTGGATCCTTCGACTGGAGGGGGGGAAGCTTTAGGGAACCCTCTTATTTCCCACCATTATCTTTAGGTTTAGAGCTGTTGACCTTATGCATGTCATATTCCCACAGCTATTTAACTTTGCAGTGTCTTCAAACCACTCCATTGGAGGACCTACCTACACCGGTGAAGTTAATAAGAGAAAAGCAGACCGCGCCACAGCTTCCGGTGTACGGGCCGGTTCGGCTGGCTGGAAGAAATTTCTAATCTCGATTGCTCCCTGTGCTAGATGAGCTGCACCCGATTTGCATATTCTAACGGCGTATCGTTACGGAAGCGACCCAAAGACTTCAGGTTTGTTGATCTTATCCGCCGACTCTCGAAACCTCCTAAAAACGCCACATACAAGTTTGTTTTCACTGCACATCTACCCTACCTAACCTAACTATCTCAACCCCCCTGAGCACGTGGCGGAGTTAGTAAGTAATATTCGTAATAAGAGGAATATTCCGTCCTTCTCTTACTTGTTTTGGGGTGCTTTTCCTTTGTCTGTCGAAGAGTGATGTGCCCGAAAACATCGAGATTTACCCCTGACGAGGGGGCGTCCGCGGGATGCATTGGTACCTGACATGTTTTTCTTTCTCAAGAACGTTACCTGTCAACTCGTTTTTTCCTTGCAAGGCGGGCCGTTCCATTCACTTTTCAGCGGCGGCTGCAACCTCATCACATTAGACTACACAAGGGGACTTTGGGATTAGGCACATGCATACCTACATACATACAGATCGCGTCGCGTCGGGTAACGTACCGATCGATGTTGTCTGGATACATATAATATGTCCTGCAGAAGCGAGATAGGACTTAGTAGACAAGACAGCACTTACATACGTGCTTCATGTTCCAACACGTCGGACGTTTTAGTGCTTCATGCTCGTGCTCGTTGCTCCGATTCTCCGATTCTCCGTTCTCCGTTCTTTCTTTATCTTTGCCTTGCCTTACCTTTCCTCTCCCTCCCTAGACCCTTAGCTAAGCACCCTAAATCAAGCCACGGCGCGAGCTACATGCCGGGATAGGACATACAAAAAGGTGGATGAGATTACTGCATTTTCTTTCAATGCATGCATACCGAGCGGTTATCACGGAGCAAAAAGGCATACATACTTCCTTACATAACTGGGCAGGGCAAACAGACACTCTACCTTAACCTATCTACCTACCTACCTATTTTAATATAATCCAAGTTTTCTTGAGACCATTGATGACGAGTTTATTTATTGCCTTTGGTAATCCGTTTCTACAAAAGACCTCATTGAGATGAGATGCATATATATCTACAAGATCCCGAAGAGAAAAAGAATGACGCACACCAAGCACAATATTCGAAGCCACAAAACTACCTAGGTCACAAGGCCCCGAAATTTCGAACGGGGGTCCAAAAAGCCGGCGTAAGTTTTGAGATTGCCGACTTAACTATTTACACAGCTCGCTCTTGCGTACAATATTCTACCTCTACATCTCGCCCTTCTCGTTTCCATGCCGTATATCCGGCAATATGATATGTACACAGGGACTGACTACACTACATTTTACGTGGGTATGCGTGAGGCACATGAATACATAATACAAAGCAGAGTAGAGTAATGAAGGTGGACAGACGGATAAGTAGGCACCTAGCTCAGGTAGCACACACACACACACACACACTTACATACACATACATACGTAGATAGAATGCAAGCCTCCTGTACTGCGAAGTAAAAACTGTTAAAATAAGACCCCTTCTCGCATCTAATCATAATAAATAGAATAAATAAACAAATATTGATCATCCTACATACCTAAGGCTGGAAAAGCAAACATAAAAAAGGACAAAGACCCGAGTTCCGATTCTACCTATCTGCCACAAACAAACAGACAAGCCCGCCCTTGAAAAAACAAATCTCGCATCGTACAACAGCAACAGCAGCAGCAAGTAGGAAGTATGTACACTGAAAACATTCTGACCCAAACTGCACATGCCTGCACAATAGAATCTTGGAGGGAGTTAGGAGCTTAGATTACAGCATAGTCCAATCAAAAACTTGGGATTCGGGGAAATGCCAAGGCTGGAAATAAAACCTCAAGGGCCAAGGTCAGGTCAACCAATTTGCCCAGCCAGCTATGGAGAAGAACTTGCAGAAAAACAAAAAAAAATAAAAAAGATATTTAAATATGTTGGAGAATCTACGAAAATGAACGGGACGAAAAGAAAAGAAAAGAAATGTAAAGAGCTTCCGAAGACGTAGACAACAACAGCAACAGCAGCAACATGGCATGCATAGAGGGAAGGAATAGACCACGCTTCTTAGCCCATACTCGTGACTTGACCACTACCTATCTACCCCTGGACACTTTTCAGATCGCACATTTCCCACCGCCCACGGAACGCTAGAGATGTAGGTGTCTAGAGATGGAAATGCTGGCTCTAATTCCAGTTAGAAATATAACTTAGGCGGTTAGAGACTAGCGGTGAGTAGGCATCTATTAGACAGTTAGGCAAGTTGGCGGCTTGCGGTGAAAACGATACCCACGCCTTTGCTATGAAATGAGGATTTTACATACTCATCTTATACCTATGCTGAGCGATAGATTTCAATTTGTTTTTTTTTGTTGTCATAGCCTCACCGCCGCTTACCGGGCGTGGACTTAGCCTAGCTAGTTTGTCATGCTCGCGTCCGTATGAACACAGTTCCAAGCTCGATATATTAACACATCAATAACGCAGTATCTGCAGAGGGAAACAGGGTCAATTTATTTTAATTTCTCATTTCATCATTGACCTAGACCGCGCGTTCCTGATCGCGGTAAAACACGCACTGTGGATATGCCGTATACTCCAGTTCCCATGCCGAAAGACAAATCGTCAATTACTTGCCCGGATTTCCCCTTTTTTAGTTTCACAATCTCAACACCATTTAATGACCAGCCAAGGCATGCGCCCGGCGACGGTCACGCTCCTCAGCAATGGTAAGCTTGACACCTTTGCCCTTGGGTAGGGAGATCCAGGGCTTCTCCCAGCCAATGACGAAAACGTTGTTCTCACGTGTGGCGAACGTGTTTTCAATGGCATCCTTGATGTGGACAATGTTGAAACCACCATCGTGGCGCTCACGGTGAGTGATAACACCAACACGACCCATGTTACGACCACCAGTGATCATGGCAATGGCGCCAGTGTCGAACTTGATGAAGTCGGTGATCTTGCCGGTTTCCAGCTCAATCTTGACGGTGTCGTTGACCTTGATCAGAGGATCAGGGTAGCGGATGCTGCAGTAGAGAATCACGTTAGCGGGGGATCAGAGAGGGGAAACATACCAGCCATTAGTTCGAAGCTCGATAGGTACAACGTAGGGTGTCGTTGCGTTGAAGGGTGGTTCAACCAAAGCTTGATCCAACGGCTGAATGATGTCTGACAGAACACTTACGTTCTCGCATCGTGCGTGACCAAGAATGGGATGCCGCCCTTGCCGAGCTGTACCCGCTTGACCTTTCCTAGCTTGTAAGAGGCCTCCTCCTCCTGGATGCGGTGGACGGTGTATCGGCCCTTGGTATCGTAGATGAGGCGGAAGTTCTCGCCAGTCTTCTCGAGGGTAATGACGTCCATGAAGCCGGCGGGGTAGGTGATATCGGTGCGGATCTTGCCGTCAACCTTGACGAGGCGCTGCATGAGGATGGCCCTCGTCTCGCGGTAGTTCAAGGCATACTTAAGGCGGTTGCGGATGAAGATAATGAGGGGAAGGCACTCTCGCTGCTTGTGAGGGCCGGGCGAGGCCTTGGGAGCGTAGGTACCCGAAAGCTTGTCGAGAAGCCAGTGGGACGGGGCGCTCAGGCGCTTCTGGTGCTTCTTACTACGAGGCAAAAGCCATGTCAGCACATTTTCAATTTTGAAGGCATTCCATTGCCGTTGCGCGCTTATGCTCGGTGTGCATGTTTCGCCAGAGCGTCAAGTGAAGCTGGCGATGGTGCATTCACGAGAGCAATAAGGTTTGAATAGTTCTAGTGGGAATGACTTACGGTCCTCTACCCATTTTAGCGATTTACCGGTTGATGCTTGTCGTGAAGGTGTGGAGGATGGGTAAGCTGGCACTCAATTCGGGGACCTGCGAAATGAGTAGAATGAATTGTCTGAAGTTTTAGAGGGAAGCGAAAAAGGGCTGTTGTGCCCTAGTGGAAATTGATAAGATTAGGTCCATCGGCCCACCTTGGCACAGTTAAATGTGCTACCAGCTGTCGGCATTGTGGCCACAACCGTCAAAATTTCCATTGAGGTGGGGTGAAATCCATAGAGATAGCAGCCAATCAATTAATACCATTTTGACGTACATTCCGAATGTTGTATTTAGTACTGTACAGGCACTACATAACGTATCCCACAGGTCAATTGCACACCCGAGTCGATTGCACACTTTTTTTCCCATACAAAAAACGTCCGTGCGCAACATTATAACTTGGCCAATACTAATGCTATAACAATATAAATAGTACCAGTCGATTCCTAACTAAATAACGAGTTCAAATA
>Ga0247782_1000682_pt1 | contig 10982 bp, 2 predicted proteins | sample UWRJL019104C5_FD_179928 | JGI IMG/M metagenome (GOLD analysis project Ga0247782, IMG submission 179928) | Plant litter microbial communities from Arlington Agricultural Research Station in Wisconsin, United States - UWRJ-L019-104C-5 | ecosystem: Environmental > Terrestrial > Plant litter >...
AAAAAAGCAAATATATTTTTATATTATATAAAAAATAAAAAAAAACAAGTAAATAAGCAAAAAAAAGCAAAAGCTTTATAATATAAAGGTAGTATAAGGTAGCAGAATTGCTGGCAATATAAGGTAGCAAAATTTTTAAAAAAGTATAGTATAGATATAAAAAAAAGGTGCGCAACAATTACTAAAACTAAACTAGCACAATAACTTAACAAGTGCTAAAAACTGCTAAAGCTAGCAAAAGAGGAGGTAATATTATAAGTTAAGCTAAATAGCGCTAACTTATTAAAACGCTTTATTAAAACGCACCCTTTTTTTAACGTTTTGCTAAGCAAGGCTTATACTATTACTTAGCAACATACACGCGTGCGCTACCTTTATAAATTCTTTTTTTTTTTTTAAAGCTAGAATATAAACTACATTACATATAAGCCGCTTAGCTTTAGTCCTTTACACTTATAATATATTTTAATTACTAAATTAATTATTAGTATATTTTGTATAAATATTTATTTAAATATTATAAATAGTTTGCTTTTATATAAAATATAATAGTAAAATATAAAGTTTAAATATATATATATATATATATAAGTTTAATAAAACTAAATTTATTATAAGCAAAATTTTACTTAAAATAATTAATATATTTTATAGGTTAATTATATACTTAGGTTAATTGCACACTTTTTTTAACCTTTATACAAATTATTTTTAACTTGTTATATTTTTACTACACATTATAATAGGCCTTTAAAAAAGTTTAATATTATTTTATACTTTAAGCTTTTTATATAAACTTAAAACTAAGCGTTTAATGCGTAGCTAAAATTTATAATATACTATTAATAACTTTAATAAATTAAAAATATAGCTATATAACTATATATAATAGCAACCTTAAAAAGCAAAAACTTATTAAATTTAAAAAGCAAGCTATTATATAATATATATTTAACTTTATTATATAATTATTTTTATTTAAATATAGTAATATTAAAAATATAGCTAACTAATTGCTAAAGTTATATAATAAAAAACGTGTTAGCAAAAACTAAACTTTTTTTTTTATATAATAATAATTAGCCTTTATAATATATTTTAATTGCTAAATTAATTACTAGTATATTTTATATAAAAATTTATTTAAATACTACAAATAGTTTGTTTTTATATAAAATATAATAATAAAATATAAAGTTTAAAAACAAAATATATTTAACTTTAATAAAACAAAATTTATTATAAGCAAAATTTTATTTAAAATAATTATAATTATATTTAATTATATAATAAATTTAAAAGTAATATAGCAAAGCAATTATAAATAAGCTATAGTTATTTAAGCTATTTTATTATATAGCTATATTATTTTGCTATATATTATTATTGCAAAAAAAAACTATTTAATATTTTAATATAAAAGCACTTTATTATTTAATAGTTAGGTTATTATAACTATAAAAAATAGCTAAATAATAAATAAGCAAAATATTAATTAAGTTTAATATTTTAATTAATATATAAATTATTATATAAAAAGTATAACGTATCCTATAGGTTAATTGCACACCTAGGTCAATTGTACACTTTTTTTAACCTCTATACAAACAATCTCTTATAACTTAATTGTACAACAAAAAATTAATTAAAACTATTTAAAATCTAATTTATTAAACGTTTTTTGCTTATTTTAATATGTTTGCGCATTATGGCCAGGCTTGCTGCATATTTTATAGCGTTGTGCGCAAGTTTTTTGCTTCTTTATATAACTACTACTTGCACGCTTTTTGCTATTTTTTGCGTAGCAGCTACTTTAGCAGCTTATAACTTTTTTGCATTTTGTATATAAAGTGATCTTTTATTTTGTAATTTTATTTTTTTTATATAGCAACGTTAACTAAGTTAGTTGTTTGCTATATAAAAAGTTGCAACCTTTTTTTTTAATAAAGCTAAACAATATATAATAGCTGTTATACTATATATAATTTGCTATATACTTTTAATAATATGTGTTAGCAAGCTATTTTAATATTATATAATAAAATGTTTAATAAATATAAACTAGAATATTATGTTTTATATATTGTTTAAAGTAATAAATTGCTAAGGTAAAAGCAAGCTATTAAATAGGGCTTTAATTATAAAAGTAATTAAATAAAAATCTAGTTAAGCAATAATATATTTTAGGTTATATAGCACTAATTCTGCTTTTTAAAAACCTTTTTATATGCTAGCTTTTATTATTAACACGTTAAACGCATTAAAAAACGTAAATAAAAAATCTTTTTTTAATATATGCATAATATGTGCTTATATTAAGTGTTTAATTTTTTTTTTGTATAACTATTTTAAAAGGCTAAAATAGCTAATATTAAGAGGCTAAAGCTTATATAATAAATGTGCTAGCATATAAAGTATAATAATATTGTTGTTTTTATAATACTTTTTAAAATTATATAAATAATAGCTTTTATAGCTATTAAAAATTAAAAGTTAATATATACTCTTTGTACAACTACTTATATGTTAATTAAAATGTTAAACCTAATTAATACTTTAATTATTTGTTATCTAGCTATTTTTTATAATTATAACAACTTAATTATTAAACAATAAAGTGCTTTTGTACTAAAGCAATAAATAGTTTTTTTTTGCAATAATAATATATAGCAAAATAATATAGCTATATAATAAGACAGCCTAAATAACTATAGCTTATTTACAATTGCCTTGCTATACTGCTTTTAGGTCTTTTATATAATTAAATATAGTTATAACTATTTTAAACAAAATTTTGCTTATAATAAATCTAATCTTGTTAAAGTTATATATATTTTTTTTTAAACTTTATATTTTGCTATTATGTTTTATATAAAAGCAAACTACTTACAGTATTTAAATAAATTTTTGTATAAAATGCGCTAGTAATTAATTTAACAATTAAAACATGTTATAAAGGCTGGTTATTATTATATAAAGGTAAAAGTTTAGTTTTTGCTAACATATTCTTTATTGTATAACTTTAGCAATTAGTTAGCTATATTTTTAATACTACTATGTCTAAGTAAAAACAATTGCATAATAAGGTTAAGTATATATTATATAATAGCTTGCTTTTTAAATTTAATAAGTTTTTGCTTTTTAAGGTTGCTATTATATATAATTATATGGCTATATTTTTAGTTTGCTAAAGTTGTTAATAGTATATTATAAATTTTAGCCGCGCGTTAAACGCTTAGTTTTAAGTTTATATAAAAGGCTTAAAGTGCAAAAATAATATTAAACTTTTTTTAAAGGCCTACTATAATGTGCGGTGGAAATATAATAGGTTAAAGATTGTTTGTATAGAGGTTAAAAAAAGTGTGCAATTAACCTGGGTATACAATTAACCTGTAGAATACGTTATATAACTTTAATAAAACTAAATTTATTATAAGCAAAATTTTATTTAAAATAATTATAACTATATTTAATTATATTAAAAATTTAAAAGCAGTATAGTAAGGCAATTATAAATAGGCTATAGTTATTTAAGTTATTTTATTATATAGCTATATTGTTTTGCTATATATTATTATTGCAAAAAAAAACTATTTGTTATTTTAATATAAAAGCACTTTATTGCTTAATAATTAAATTATTATAATTATAAAAAATAGCTAAATAACAAATAAACATAGTATTAATTACGTTTAATATTTTAATTAATATATTAGTAGTTATATAAAAAGTATATATTAACTTTTAATTTTTAATAGCTATAAAAGCTACTATTTATATAATTTTAAAAAGTATTATAAAAATAATAATATTATTATGCTTTATATGTTAGCATATTTATTATATAAGCTTTAGCCTTTTAAAATAGTTGTATAAAAAAAATTAAATACTTAATATAAACATATATTATATATATATTAAAAAAAATATATTTACTTGCGTTTTTTAATATGTTTAATGTGTTAATAATAAAAGTTAACATATAAAAAAGTTTTTAAAAAACAAAATTAGTGTTGTACAACTTAAAATATATTATTGCTTAGCTAAATTTTTATTTAACTACTTTTATAATTAAAGCTTTATTTAATAGCTTACTTTTATTTTAGCAATTTATTACTTTAAATAATATATAAAATATAATATTTTAGTTTATATTTATTAAATATTTTATTATATAGTATTAAAATAGCTTGCTAATATATATTATTAAAAGTATATAGCAAATTATATATAGCGTAATAGCTATTATATATTATTTAGCTTTATTAAAAAAAGAAGTTATAATTTTTTATATAGCAAATAATTAACTTAGTTAATATTATTATATTAAAAAAACAAAATTATAAAATAAAAGATTATTTTATATATAAATATAAAAAAGCTATAAGCTGCTAAAGCAGCTGCTATATAAAAAATAGCAAAAAAGCGTGCAAGTAGTAGTTATATAAAAAAATAAAAAACTTGCACATAATATTATAAAATATATAGTAAGCTTAGCTATAATATATAAACATGTTAAAATAAGCAAAAAACGTTTAGTAAATTAAATTTTAAATAGTTTTAATTAATTTTTTATTATATAATTAAGTTATAAAAGATTGTTTATATAAAGGTTAAAAAAAGTATATAATTAACCTAGGTATATAATTAACCTATGGGATATATTAGTTAACTATATAAAAAGTATATATTAACTTTTAATTTTTAATAGCTATAAAAGTTATTATTTATATAATTTTAAAAAATATTATAAAAATAATAATATTATTATGTTTTATATACTAGCATATTTATTATATAAGCTTTAGCTTTTAATATTAGTGTTAAGGTACATACTTATAAGTATGCAATTATTTGCAAAGTTAGCAACCTTGCTAATTTTTATAGCTTTTAGCGCAGTAGTATAATTTAAATTTTAATAAGTAGTGCTTACTATCTAGGTTTTATTACCTTTTTATTACTATTTGTATACCCCCGTTTTAATTGACTAAATAAAAACTAGTAGCTAATAGTTATAGGTATAGTTTGCATACTAAAATAGCTACGTATGCATGCTAAAAAGCATGCTTACTACTAGTTTATATTTAAAGGACCTAAGTTTAATTTTAAGCAAAAGTATTAAAATATTATACCTTAGTAAAAAAAACAAACCTAAAATAAAACATATATATAGTATATTATATGTTATAAAATGCAACGCTTATTTTAAAGTAAAAGGGCACTTATTAAGGTATATATTTATAAGTATATAATTGTTTATAAAGTTAGTAACTTTATTAACTTTTATGCTTTTTAGCGTAATAATATAATTTAAATCTTAATAATTAGCTTTTTTAACTTTTTAAAATAGTTATATAAAATAAAAAAATATATTTAATATAAGTATATATTATATATATATTATAAAAAGATTTTTTATTTAAATTTTATAATATATTTAATATATTAATAATAAAAGCTAATATATAAAAAAGTTTTTAAAAAGTAAAATTAATATTATATAACCTAAAATATATTATTATATAGCTAAATTTTTATTTAATTACTTTTATAATTAAAAGCTTATTAAATAGCCTTTTTTTATTTTAGCAATTTATTATTTTTAATATTATATAAAATGTTATAACGTATCCTATAGGTCAATTGCACACCCGGGTTAATTACACACTTTTTTTCCTATACAAAAAACGTCCGTGCGCAACATTATAACTTGACTAATATTAATGCAATAATAATATAAATAGCACCAATCGATTCTTAACTAAATAACAAGTTTAAATATAATTTTGTTATATTTATAATATTTTTATTTAGCAAGTTATTAAGTAATACGCTAAGCAGGGATTATATAATTCTTATTAAAGATTGTATTATAGTATAAATACTATAATATTATATAACTGGTTTAATATATAAGTAATTAAAATAAAAAAAATACTAATAAATTCCTTATTTTATTAAAAATTTAATGGTTATATTTTTATTATTGTACGACTAAAATAGATAGAGTTATAAACTTACGCACAGCTATTTTTACTAAGATCTTTTTAATAATTCTTATTTATTTACGACCTTAATAACCTATTAAATAAAAATACTATAAATATAAAAAAATATATATTTAAACTTGTTATTTAGTTAAAAATGAACTGGTGCTATTTATATTATTATAGCATTAGTATTGGTCAAGTTATAATGTTGCGCACGGACGTTTTTTATATAGGAAAAAAAGTGTGTAATTAACCCGGGTGTGCAATTAACCCATGGGATACGTTATTTTAATTAATATTTATTAAGTAGTTAATTATATAATATTAAAATAGCATGCTAATATATATTATTAAAAGTTTATAATAAATTATATATAATATAATATTTATAATATATTATTTAACTAACTTTATTAAAAAAAAAGTTATAATTTTCTATATAGCAAATAATTAACTTAGTTAATATTACTATATAAAAAAATTTAAATTAAAAAATAAAAATTTAATTTATATATAAAATATAAAAAGGTTATAAGCTATTAAAGCAGCTGCTATATAAAAAATAATAAAAAAGCATAACATATCCTACGGCCATATTTAACACCCGGCCATATTTAACATTTTTTTTCCCATACAAAAAACGTCCGTACGCAACGTTATAAGTTGGCTAATACAAATGCTATAATAATATAAATAGTATTAATTAATTTATAACTAAATAACAAGTTTAAATATGATTTTTTTTATATTTATAGCATTTTTACTTAGCAAGTTATAAAGTAATACGCTAAGCAAGGATTATATTATAGTATAAATATTATAATAGTATATAACTTATTGAATAATAAAGTAATTAAATTAAAAGAAATACTACTAAATTCCTTATTGTAATAAGAAGCTAATAGTAATATTTTTTTTATTGTACAATTAAAATTGATAGAGTTATTAATTTATGCACAGACTTTTTTATTTATATTTTTTTAATAATTCTTGCTTATTTTATGCCTTAATAACTTGCTAAATAAAACTGCTATAAATATAAAAAAATCATATTTAAACTTGTTATTTAGTTATAAATTAATTAGTACTATTTATATTATTATACCATTGGTGTTAGCCAACTTATAACGTTGCACACAAACGTTTTTTATATAAAAAGAAAAGTGTTAAATATAGCCAGGTGTTAAATATAGCGGTAAAATACGTTATGCTTTTTTATTATTTTTTTTATAGCAGCTGCTTTAATAGCTTATAACTTTTTTATATTTTATATATAAAATAATCTTTTATTTTATAGTTTTATTTTTTTATATAGCAATATTAACTAAGTTAATTGTTTGCTATATAAAAGTTATAATTCTTTTTTTAATAAAGCTAACGTATTTTATGGGTTAATTGTATACCCAAGTTAATTGCACACTTTTTTTTCTATATAAAAAACGTTTGTGCGCAACATTATAACTTGGCTAATACTAATGTTATAATAATATAAATAGTACTAGTTAATTCCTAACTAAATAAAGAGCTTAAATATAATTCTTTTATATTTATAGTATTTTATTTAGTAGGTTATTAAAGTAGTAAATAAACAAGAATTATTAAAAAGAATTTAGCAAAAAGGTCTGTGCGTAAATTTATAACTTTATTAATTTTAGTTGTACAATAATAAAAAAATAACTATTAACTTAATAATAAAATAAAGAATTTAGTAGTATTTTTTTTTATTTTGATTACTTTAATATTAAACAAGTTATATAGTATTATAGTTTTTATACTATAATATAATCCTTGCTAAAAATTATATAATCCTTGCTTAGCATATGGCTTAATAACTTGCTAAATAAAAATTATATTTAAATTTGTTATTTAGTTAAAAATTAATTAGTACTATTTAAATTATTATAGCATTAGTATTGGCCAAGTTATAATGTTGCGCACGGACGTTTTTTGTATGGGAAAAAAAGTGTGTAATTAACTCGGGTGTGCAATTAACCTATGGGATACGTTAAATAATATATAATAATTATTATATTATATATAACTAATTTATTATATACTTTTAATAATATATATTAGCAAGCTATTTTAATATTATATCATAAAATATTATATTTTATATATTATTTAAAGTAATAAATTACTAAAGCAAAAATAAGCTATTAAGTAAAACTTTAATTATAAAAATAGTTAAACAAAAATTTAGCTAAGCAATAATATATTTTAAGTTATATAGTATTAATTTTATATTTTAAAAACTTGTTTATATATTAGCTTTTATTATTAATATATTAAACATGTTAAAGAATATAAGTAATATATTTTTTTTAATATATATATAATATATGCTTATATTAAATATTTTTTTCTTTTTTATATTATTATTTTAAAAAGCTAAAACTTATATAATAAATATATTAGCATATAAAATATAATAATAATATTATTTTTATAATACTTTTTAAAATTATATAAATTTTATCTTTTACAGCTATTAAAAATTAAAAATTAATATATACTTTTTATATAATTAACTATTTATATATTAATTAAAATATTAAATTTAATTAATACTTTGTTTACATATTATTTACCTATTTTTTATAGTTATAATAACTTAATTATTAAGTAATAAAATATTTTTATATTAAAACTAGTTATACATAGTTTTTTTTTATAATAATAATAGTTATATAATAAAATAATATAGCTATATAATAAAATAGCTTAAATAACTATAAGTTATTTATAATTATTTTATTATACTACTTTTAAATCTTTTATATAATTAAATATAGTTATAATTATTTTAAATAAAATTTTGCTTATAATAAATCTAGTTTTATTAAAGTTATAAATATATATATTTTTAAACTTTATATTTTATTATTATATTTTATATAAAAGCAAACTATTTATAATATTTATATAAATTTTTATATAAAATATACTAATAATTAATTTAACAATTAAAACATATTATTTAAGCTAATTATTATTATATAAAAGTAAAAGTTTAGTTTTTACTAATATATTTTTTATTATATAACTTTAATAATTAGTTAGTTATATTTTTAATATTATTTATTTAAAAAAAAATAATTGCGTAATAAAATTAAGTATATATTATATAATAGCTTATTTTTTAAATTTAATAAGTTTTTAATTATTAATAAACTTATTAAATATTATTATATAACTATATTTTTAATTAAAAAAGGTTATATATAATATATTATAAACTTTAGCTATGCATTAAATATTTAGTTTTAAGTTTATATAAATTACTTAAAGCGCAAAATAATATTAAACTCTTTTTAAAAGCTTAATATAATAGGTAGTAAAAATATAGTAGATTAAAAGTTATGCTTATAAAGGTGAGAAAAAGTGGCGAATATAGTGTAACAAGGAAGCCGCTACTAGGTACGTACTTGCAACACGCACCTATAGGGTACGTACCTTAGTATGTACTACGGCGACCACTCCCTAAGGATTAGCCAAAGGCCTAATAAGGCCTTGCGGCCACATATAATTAGCACACTAAATAAAAGTAATTTTTTATAGCTACTTTTTAAAATCTAGCATATTACTTTATAATATACTAAGCATAAAACTTTATACTTTTTTATTTTTATATTTAATAGTTATAATATAATATTTAAATAAAAAGTACTATTTATAAAATTTATAACTATTAAATAAATAGCTACTACTAAATTAAAATTTTATTTAAATAAGTTAAATATAAGTAATAATTTAAATATTAAATAGCTTTTAAGCTTAAAGCTTATAATATTTAATAAAAAAAACTTTAAATTATTAAAGCTTAATAATTTAAATAGCTAGTATAAAAGTTTATAAAAATTAAAAAATTAAAGTTTATAGCAGCCAAAATATAATTACTTAGCTAACTAAACTTTAAGCTAATTATAATTATATTTATAGCACTATAAAAGTATATTTATAAAGCATAATAAATTATTAATATAAATAATAGCTATAATAGCTTAAACTAGCTAGTTATTATAACTACTAATAAATAAATAAAAGCTAAAAATAAAAAATAATGCTAAAGTACTTATATATAATTATAAGCAGCTTAAATAAAATACTATTGCTATAAAAATTAAAAAAAGCAATAAATAAAAGCTTAGCTAATAAAACTTTATTTAAATAACTTAAGTATTAACTTAAATAAAATAAAGTTTGCAAACTAATTAATAAGCATATTATAAAATATTAAATTATAAAAACTTAAAAAATAAAATAATATTTAAAAACTTTTAAAAGTTTATTTAATAAAAAAATATAAATTTTAAGCTATTTAAAAAGAATTTTAAAAAATAATTATATAAACTATTTTAATATAAAAATAAAAGTTTAAAAATTTTTTTTTTTAATAGTAAATTTTAATATATAAGTTAAAAAGCTATTATAAGTTTAAAAATAATTTATAATTAGCTTTTAATTATTAATATAAACCTTAGCTAAGCTTTAAGCAAGTTTTAATTAAATAAAAAATAATTTTTAAAAATATAGTTTTAATAATAAATAAAGCTAAGCAATAATAAAATATTTAATAAAATATTAATAAAAAAGCTAAAAATAGCAAAAAACATATACTTTTTAATAGCTTATTAAAAAATAAACAAAATATAAATAATTTAAAAATAAAAATATAAAGCTTAGCTTAAAGCTATACTATAAATATAAAAAACTAGCATATAAATAATAATTAAAATAAATTATTATAAGCAAATAATAAAATATTTAAATATTATAATTATAGCAAGCTAAAATATATAGCTATAAATTATTAATTTAAACTATAAAATAAGTAATTAGCAAATAAATAATAATTAATAATATTAAAAAAGCTAAAAAATAAAGTTTAAAATATAATTATTATTTAGTTTAGCTTAAAATTAAAAAAAAAAAAAAAAAAACTAAAAATAAAAAAAAAAAATAAATTAAATTAAAAAAAATTTTATAAAA
>Ga0247782_1000683_pt1 | contig 10972 bp, 7 predicted proteins | sample UWRJL019104C5_FD_179928 | JGI IMG/M metagenome (GOLD analysis project Ga0247782, IMG submission 179928) | Plant litter microbial communities from Arlington Agricultural Research Station in Wisconsin, United States - UWRJ-L019-104C-5 | ecosystem: Environmental > Terrestrial > Plant litter >...
CCGCACGGTATAACGAACTAATCCTTCCAGATCGTCAAGATATACTTCGTAGGTATAATAGTTGTTGATAGCACTTAGCGGCGCATCCCAATTTTTAAGGAGGGTAGAATTATCATATTTATTACAAAGCACCTCTTCAGGGTCGCCCAGTTTTACCCCATCTAAAAAAACAGTTTGATCATAGGGAGAATTAGAAGAGTATTTTTCGATAAGCAGTTCGCTTATCATACCATCTATAGCATCAAAGCCAAATTTTGTATCGCCAATGTAATACGATTTTACTTCCCGGGAAAACTTTCCGTTAGGCATGTAGGTTGAGTCTGTCCTTGTAAAATTAAAGTAGCTGATGTCTTTCTCAAATTCCTTACGTGTAAGTCCGTAAATTGATTTCTTTTGCAGGGTTATGCTTTTGGAAGGAATAGAATCCATTTTCCACAGGCTTATTTCAGAAGCAAAATCCCTTTTAAAAAAGTCGGTAACATCTTTAGTAAAAGCAGACGTGATTTGATTTTCAGGATCAGTATATTGATATTGTTCTTTTGGAAAGAATACAGCTTTGTTGCTTATAGTTGTAAAAACTGTGTCTTTTTGGCTGTTCACTTCTACAATGAACATGTGAGGTACTAATGCGTTTCCAACAGATTCTTCACCGCAATTTAATGCTTCTTTATTCCATGCCAATGCTTCGGTTTTAAGTCTTAAAAGATTGTAAGCAAGTGTATCATTAAACGATTCCATTGCCTGTATGTAATGTCCTGTACGCTTTAATTTTTTGGCATAATACTCAATACTGCAAGGGCCAATTTCGTCATAGTTTACCAATCGGCACACAGTTACTTTTGTGTAATTTTTAAATTCCTGCTGGGCATAACAAACACTGCTCAGCAATAGTAAAGTGAGGATGTATTTCATGGTTTGGCTGGTTTAAATACTAAAGTAGTGATTTATCTTACAACGTAGTAGTTAAATATTTAGTGTTGCATGAAGTTCGCTATAGTGTTAGTGAGTAACTTTACGGCATAACTTTTTGCAATGAAAAACACAGTAAAGATTCTCCACATAGACAGCAACAATTCTATACTCTGGAACCAGCTGGAGGAAGCCGGTTTTGAGAACCATGCCGACTACACATCATCTAAAGAAGAAATAGAAGTTAAGATTGCAGACTATAACGGCATTGTTATCCGTAGCCGTTTTGATATTGACAAGACCTTTTTGGATGCTGCAACAAACCTGCAGTTTATAGCACGCGTTGGTGCCGGCCTGGAAAGCATCGATTGCGATTATGCCGAAAGCAAAGGCGTTAATCTTATCGCCGCACCCGAAGGTAACCGCAACGCGGTAGGAGAGCAGGCCCTTGGTATGCTGTTGTCGTTGTTTAATAATCTTAACCGTGCCGACAGGCAGATACGCAATGGTCAATGGATTCGCGAAGGCAATCGCGGTCATGAACTTGACGGTAAAACGGTTGGTATTATAGGGTACGGTAACATGGGTAAATCATTCGCAAAAAAATTAAGAGGTTTTGATGTTGAAGTACTGTGTTATGATATATTGCCTTTTGCAGGTGATGCTAATGCTAAGCAGGTATCATTGGAAGAATTGCAGCAGAAAGCCGATGTGCTTAGCCTGCATACGCCATGGACTGCCGAAACAAACAGGATGGTAAATGCCGATTTTATAAACGGATTTACAAAACCTTTCTGGCTGATAAATACTGCAAGGGGCAAAAGTGTTGTAACACATGACCTGGCTGAAGCATTGCAATCGGGTAGGGTACTTGGTGCTGCCCTGGATGTTCTTGAATATGAAAAATCGTCGTTTGAGCATCTGTTTAGCGATGGCACGATACCAGAGGCTTTTCAGTACCTGTTAGAAGCAGATAATGTACTGTTATCGCCACACATCGCTGGGTGGACTTTTGAAAGCCATGAACGACTGGCACAGGTAATAGTTGATAAAATAAAAGCAGTTTATTTTGGTGAACCCAAAAGTGAAATAAGCGAAGAGCGTGTTACGGGCATTGGTGGATTTTTCTTTAAGTCAGATAATCCTGCGGAGCTTAAAGACTGGTACAAAAAACATCTTGGTTTAAACACCGATGATTACGGATGCACATTTTGGTGGAAAGATAAAAACGGTAACGATGCATCTACACAGTGGTCGCCTTTTGCTGCCGACACCGATTATTTTAACCCGTCACAAAAGCAATTTATGCAGAATTTCAGGGTGCACGATCTTGATGGTTTACTACATAAATTAGAGGCTGAAGGCGTAACTATTGTGGGTGAGACCGAAGCCTACGATTATGGCATATTTGCATGGGTTACAGACCCTGAAGGTAATAAAATAGAGTTGTGGCAACCTGTTGATAAAGCGTTTCTGTAAAAGTTAATTAATTGTTAGAGTTGAAGTTGTGTTTTAGAGTTGTAGGATAAAAGGGTTATTTTAGCTTTAATGTTATGGAAGCCGCCTCCATGCTAAAACACGGGAGTAACCGAAAATCCTTACGAGTAGGACAACCAATCAACTAAAATTATTAACATGGTACAATGGTATTTAAAAGTAGTTAAAGAAAACTACGCTAACTTTTCAGGCCGTGCAAGGCGAAGCGAATTCTGGTATTTTATCCTGATGAACATAATAATATCTGTTGGATTAAGTATTATAGACAGCGTTACAGGTATAGGGTTTTTAGCCTATATCTATGGGCTTGCTACACTTGTGCCTACTATTGCAGTAGGTATAAGGAGACTGCATGATATTGATAAAGAAAGTATACTGATAATCCTTGCTTTTATTCCTATTGCAAACTTTTACATCATTTACCTGTGGACTATTGAAGGTACACGCGGGCCTAATAAATTTGGTTCTGACCCTAAAGGTTTAGAAGGAGGATTTACAGATTTAACGAATTCATCATTCTAATAAAAAATGCCCTCAACAATGAGGGCATTTTTTATTTTATAAATGTTCTTCGCCTTTTTCGGAAAGCTTACGTTCCAGTTCGGCCTGAAATTCTTCCATCACCGGTCGTACGGTGCTTTCAGGAAGATCGGCAATTCTAATATACATTAATCCGTCTACAGCATTATTAAATAATGGGTCAACGTTAAAGGCAACAACCCTTGCATTTTGCTTAATGTATTTTTTAATAAGTACCGGAAGCCTTAGGTTACCCGGTTCTACTTCTTCAATGAATTTGTCAAATTTGTTAAGGTCGGCTTCAGCTTCGTTAAACACAAAGTCTTTATCGGCATCCTTAAGTTTTACTTTGTATTCTTTTTTAGGGTGTATGTACTGCGCGATATACGGGTCGTAATAATGCGACTTCATAAACTCTATCATAAGTGATTTTGAGAAATCAGAAAACTGGTTACTGATACTCACGCCGCCAATAAGAAATTTATGTTCAGGATAACGCAGCGTAGTATGTACGACACCTTTCCAAAGCAGGAATAATGGCATTGGTTTTTGCTGGTAGGCTTTTATAATAAAAGCACGCCCCATTTCGATAGACTTGCTCATCATGTCATACAATTCAGGCTCAAACCTGAAAAGGTCATGCATGTAGAAGCCGTCTATGCCATATTTTTTATAAATTTCGGTACCAAGCCCCATTCGGTAGGCGCCTGCAATTTGTTTGGTCTCATCGTCCCAAAGAAACATATGGTGATAGTACTTGTCGTACTGGTCAAGGTCTAATGATTCGTTTGTTCCTTCTCCAACTTCCCTGAATGTAATTTCACGAAGCCTTCCTAATTCATGTAATATGTTAGGAATTTTATCTGCCGATACAAAGAACACTTCATAGTTTTTACTTTGCAGAAGGCGGTAGTCGCCTTTGCGAAGTGCGGCAACCTCGGCCATTATCTTGTCGTGGTTGGCAGGCAGTGCAATATCCTTAGGACCTCTGGACGACATTTTAAGGTTAAGATGAGCAGTATCTAAAAGTTTAGTTTCTTTTTCAAAAGGGTTAGCCAGCATATACGTTTTAATACGTATAAACTCTGTGTACGATTCAAGGGTTTGTAACTCATCCTGTTCAGATACAGGAATAGGCTTGCCAATCCTTACCTTGATAACACGGTCTTTCTGGGTAAGCAGTTCTGATGGTAATTTTGCTGTTCTTAGGGTGTCGCTTAGCTGTGAAAGCCAATAAAATACACGGCTGTTTTTAGCATGGAAATAAATAGGGATTACCGGTACTTTTGCTTTTTTAATAAGCTTCATAGCACCTTCTTCCCAAGGCTTGTCTACAACCAGTTTTCCATCCTTATAGGTAGACACCTCTCCGGCAGGAAAAATCCCTAAAGGTTTTCCATCCCTAAGGTGGCGAAGTGCATCTTTAATTCCTGTAACGCTCGATTTTGCATCCTTATGGTTCTCAAACGGATTAACCGGCATTACATAAGGTTTAAGTGGCTCTATACGGTGTAGTAAAAAGTTAGCAATAATTTTAAAATCAGGGTCTCTTTCTACCATTAATTTTAATAGCAATATGCCGTCAATACCCCCAAGCGGGTGATTGGATACGGTAATATAAGGGCCCGTTTTAGGAAGTCGTTTAAGGTCTTCCTCCGGTATTTCAAATTTTATCTGGAATTCATCAAGTATGGCATTCAGGAACTCAAGATCGCTAAGATGCTTGTTCCTGTCGTATATTTTATTCATTGTGGAGATCTTCAGGATCTTCATCAGAAGCCAGCCTGAAAAAGTACCTAGAAACCCATATTTGTCAGTCTTTATTGCTTTTGCAACTTCTTTAGCTGTAACTAAACTCATCTACATTTCGTGTTTCGGGCGAAAAACAAAGATAACAATTATAGCGAAACGTATACGGGGATTATTTTATTTAATTTTTTTATTAAAATGTTGTGTATCTATCTGCATTAAAGCGTTTTATAAGCGAATATTTTCAAACTATTCCATTTGTTTGGTTTTTTGGTTACTTTTGGAATTCAAACTACACACAATGAGGATTATTTCTTACAATGTAAACGGCATTCGCGCCGCTTTCACTAAGGGTTTTATGGACTGGCTAAAGCAGGCTGACCCGGATATTATATGCTTACAGGAAATAAAAGCTACCCACGACCAGGTGGCAATACATGAAATTGAAGCCGCAGGCTACCCGTACCACTACTGGTTTTCGGCACAAAAAAAAGGATACAGCGGTGTTGCAGTATTCTCAAAGCATAAACCCAATAACGTGGTGTATGGTACCGGTATAGATCATATGGATTTTGAAGGGCGCAACCTTCGCCTTGATTTTGATGATTTCTCGGTTATGAGCCTTTACCTTCCATCGGGCACTAACATAGACAGGCTGGATCATAAGTTTATGTACATGCGCGATTTTAATGACTATGTAGAAAACCTTAAAAAGGAAATTCCTAACCTTATTATTTGCGGAGATTATAACATCTGCCACGAAGCAATAGATATTCACGACCCTGTTCGCAATGCAAAAGTTTCAGGCTTTTTACCGGAAGAAAGGGCATGGCTTGATGCCTTTTTGAAAAACGGGTTTATAGATACTTTTCGTCATTTTAATAAAGAACCTCATAATTACAGTTGGTGGAGTTACCGTGCAGGTGCACGTGGCAATAACAAAGGCTGGCGAATAGATTATGCACTGGCTACAGAGCCTATGCGCGAACGCTTAACAAGGGCTGTAATTTTGCCCGAAGCCAAACACAGCGACCACTGCCCTATATTAGTAGAGTTTGAATAGTTTAGATTACCAATAAAACATACACATACAATGAGAATTAAAACAATTTCGGCAGGATTGCTGGCTTTGGCACTAATGACAAGCTGCGTATCTAAAAAGGTATATACCGATTTGGAAACCAAATATGCCGACCTTAAAAAAGAGAACCGCGAACTGGCTGACGAAAATAAAAAGACAACCAAAGATCGCAATGAACTTGACCTGAAATCTAAAGACCTTCAGGCGCAGCTTGATAAACTTAAAGGCGAAAGGGATAAGCTTTCTAAAGATTATGCCTCTACTAAATCAGGGCTGGATCAAATGCAGTCCTCTTATAATGACCTTGAAAAAACAAGTGGCGAAACCAATGCTAACATCAGCAAGAAAAACCGTGAGCTTTTAGCTGAGCTTGAAGCAAAACAAAAGGCTCTTGCTGCCGAGCAGGAAAGACTTAACAAGCTTAAGGCTGAATTACAGGATCGTTCGCAACGCGTAGACGAGCTTGAGGGAATGATAGCGAAACAGGAGGCAGGACTTAAAAAACTAAAAGAAACGCTGTCTAAAGCGCTTAACGGTTTTGAGGGTAAAGGACTTACTGTTGAACAAAAAAACGGTAAAGTTTATGTTTCTATGGAAAATAAGCTATTGTTTGGTTCAGGTAGCTGGACTGTAGGTGCCGAAGGTAAAAAAGCAGTGGTAGAAGTAGGTAAGGTACTTGGTGCTAATCCTGATATTTCTGTACTTATTGAAGGACATACTGATAATGTTGCTTACAAAGGCGCAGGAGACATATCAGACAACTGGGATCTTTCTACAAAACGTGCTACTGCGATAGTACACATACTTCGTGAAAATAAAAATGTAGATGCTAAGAATCTTACAGCAGCAGGCCGAAGCGAATTTGCACCTATTGCAGGTAATGATTCTGCTGAAGGTAAATCTAAGAACCGTAGGATAGAAATTATCCTTACGCCTAAGCTTGATGAAATTTCTAAAATGCTTAACGAGATCTAATATCGTTTTACTATAAAATAAAAAAGTCCCACGCCTTAGCGTGGGACTTTTAGTTTAAAAACCCTATTGTATTAGTTTTTAATGAACTTGTTGTTATATACTGCGTTGTTAGCAGCGGCAACTTTAACTACATATACGCCCTTTGCAAGCGGGGTAACGTTAATTTGCTGAACATCGCCTGCTGTTTCGTGTACAAGCTGGCCTGCTACAGTGTAAACAGATGTGTTTTTAACGCCCAGCCCTTCAGGAAGTGATATATTAATTACATCGTTAGCAGGGTTAGGGTATAATGAAACAAGCTTTCTGCTAAATTCTGATGTGCCAAGAAAATTACATTCGGCAGTAAGTTCATATACCTGTTCCAGATTGGTTAGCTGAAACCAGTCTGAATTCCCTCCCATAGCCAGCGACTCGCCAACGACTCCTTCACCGGTTTCAAAATGTGCTGTGCTTGCCCATGCTCTTGCATCAGAAAGTACACCCATCCAATATCGGTCTTCTACGTCATTGCCATGCAGCACAATTGGTGTTGCAAGGTTTACAGTTATATTACGAATATAAAAGTCGTGCATTTCATCATAGGCTATCTCTACAGCTTCGCCTACTGTTGTATTTGTTACATCAAATAAAGTTTCGTTAGGAATAAATCCGGGCTGCACTTCCGGGTCTTCCGGTACAGAAAGTACATTATCATAAAAACGGAAGTGAATAAATGTAGGTATCTCTTTACTGGCCAGGGTTACTTTTATCTGCGAAATAGTAATCTCCTGTTCGGCTGCAATAGGAATGTCGGCAGCGGCTCTCTGGCCGTTATTACCATTAATAAATGTACCGTTTTGTTCTTCGGTATCATTTACTACAACCGTACTGCAAGGTGTGGTTTGTGCAAAGCCTGATAGTGAAGCAAGCATAAGCATCGTCATGTAAACTTTTTTCATAATTAATTGGATTTAATCGTTATCCTTAAATTACATGGTTTTTTACTTTGTAGGATACCCGTCACAAATTTCATTTATTTTACGTTAAATGATTAAATATGAACTTTTTAGTTGTATTTCTGTATAGCGATTTTTTGTGCTTGCTATTACAGTTAGTATTATTTACTCAACATTTTTATTTAAAACATTGTATTATGCTTATCGTTTTTGCTGTAAATGTGAATATAGTGTAAGAATATGTGGGGCTAAGCTTTTGTTTTAATGTTATGTTTGTAACAAATTAACATTATGTTTAGGTATTGATAATTTTAAACTTATAGTTTCGAGGATATAAAAAAATGGGCTGAAAAATATTTTCAGCCCATTTCCTGCTTTTGGTGTTCAAAAGGAGGTGCTAATTAATTGATAATTAGCTTTCTGTTAGTTTTTGTTCCGGATGTTTCTAATGAAACTACATATACACCGGTTTGTAGTTTAGAAGTATCGATTTTAGATTCAGCACCTGCAATAGGCTGTTCTAAAACCAGTTGTCCGCTAATATCATATATACTGGCATGTCCTGCAGATGCATCTTTCAGGCCTACGTATAATTCATTACTTGCCGGATTAGGATAAAGTGTAAATAGGCTGGTTGCAAAATCGTCAAGCCCTACTACAGATGTATCTTTAATTTTATAAACATTTCCCCCGCCATCGGCTATATATAGTTCGCCATCAGAATCTTCACCAAATGTTGTAAAGTTTCCGTCAAAATCACCCAGCCAGGTAAGCGTATTGTTTGCATCTACGGCACCAATTTCTCCGGTACAATAATCGGCAAAAAAGTATTTGCCAAGCATGTTAGGATATGCTTCTCCGGTATAAACATAGCCACCGGTTATAGAACATCGTGCAGAGCCGTCATGCAGGTATTGAGCTACGGGAGATTTATAATTTATAGGGTCTGTACACTGCGAAAGGTCATATTCAAGTGTGCCTTCATAACATTTCCATCCGTAGTTAAGGTTAGCCGCTGCAGGTAATGCTTTGTTTATTTCTTCAGCCTCTCCCTGTCCAACATCGGCTATCCATAAATCGTTATTTTCTTTATTAAATGAAAACTTCCAGGGATTGCGCAATCCGTAAGCCCATATTTCATCGGCACCATCAATGCCCACAAACGGATTTCCTGCCGGTATGTAAGGCGCAGCTGCATTTACATCAAGTCGCAGCAGCTTGCCTAAAAGCACATTAATATTTTGTGCTCTGTTATCCGGGTCGCCGGAACTTCCTCCGTCACCCATACCTATGTACAGGTAGCCATCAGGTCCAAAACGAAGGCATCCCCCTTTGTGGTTATCAAAAGGCTGTTCTACGGTTAGCATAACTAATGCCGATGCCGGATCGGCAACACCTGCACTTGTTCCCCTGGTATAGCGCGCTATTACAGTAGTATTAGAGCTGTTAACGTAGTTTACATAAAAATATCCGTTGTTTGCATAATCCGGGTGAAACGCAAGGCCTAATAAACCTTTTTCGCCTGTAAATGCAACTAACGAGCTAATGTCTAAAAAATCTGCTTCCTGAACAGTCCCGTCCACATTCAAAACTTTAATATGTCCGTTTTGTTCAACCACAAAAAGGCGTTGATCTCCGGCGTTAACTATTTCGGTAGGGCTTTCAAAACCGGTTGCAAATTCTTCAAGTTCTAGTGTTTGGGCAAATCCTACCCCGGTGAATAACAGGGATAGCCATAATAATTTTGTTTTCATAGCAAAAAAGTTAATTGGTTATTATCTTAAAATTACTATGAAGATTTGATATTAAAATATTGGTTAACAAAACATTATAAATTCTCTATATTTCTGTTCTTAGGATATTTTACCCTGTAGCTCATTCTCAGCTTTTTAGTTTCGCCGGGTTTAAGGTTAAGTTCCCAGGTTAAAAGCCCCGATTCTGTTTCTACTTTCGCATTATCACTTTGCAGCAGTGTAGTTTCAATTTCTTTATCTGTAGTTATAGGGTATTGGTCTTTTACCGTGATCCTTGCGGCTTCTTTTTTATTATTACGGATGATAATATCATAGGTAAAGGTTTGCTCCCTGCCGGATGAAAGGAATTTTGTGCCTGATTTTTCAGCAACTTTTTCACGCTCTACCGATATTTTCCTGTCCCTGCCCATACTCAGGTTAAGAGTGTCGGCGGTTTGTGACGGATTGATATAGGTCTTACCAATGTACATACCTTCAAAAATAATATTGGCCTCGCCCTTTAATAAATTGTATTTAGAATAGTCGTTTATTTCAGCCAGTAAAAAAGCTTCCTGTTCCAGTTTTGGCACCGTGTAATGTTTGTATGTGGCAGGCAGCTTTATCTCTTTAAGTGTTATACTGTGCTGCTTACCGTTGCTTAATATGTCGTAAGGCAAATCAATGTCAAACGAAATATTCATTTGATTTTCGGTAATGGTGGTGTAGTTTGATATATTTGATTTGGCTCTTGTTGTATTGCGATATCCCTCGACTGTTACTTCCAGTCCAGGTACCTGACCCTGTAATGACTGAATAAAATTTGCATTTGGTCTTCCGGTAATTACTTTCGTCACAGGTTCAGATAAACTTAAAAACCAGGTACTAAGTTCAGTAGCATAGCTGCTTTGGTTGGGCATGCCGCTGGATAAGGTAAGTTTTACTTTTTTCCAGTCGATACCCGTTTGCTGTACCACCTGTGCTTTATACAGCATGTTGATTGGAGTGGTGGTATTATCTGCCCTTAAATCATAAAAAGGAGCCCATCCTGCATTTTGCGTAAGGTAGCTAATATCAAGATTAGTACTTATGGCGGCTTCACTCATAACCTGTAGTACCAGTTTGCCCGATGATGTTTTTTCTTCCTTACTGGTGTTGATTTCCAGTTTGCTTTTAAGCCTTGTATAGGTTTCATTAAGCTTTTGTTCTTTTAGCGTAAAAGCATTAATAGCATTGGCTGTTTCGGTACGTTTGGCTTTGTAATAGTCTACCATCTTCATCAGTTCGGCAACACTAAGTCCCGATTGTTGCCCGTATACCTGGTTGTTCTTATCCAGCAGTTCAAGGGTTTTTTGTTCGGATGCTTTTTGATTGGCCACCAATGCCAGTTCTTTCTGAACCAGCGTAATGCTGTCGCGTACTTTTTTAATGGTCGGCGAAGTTTCGTCGGGTTCAAATTCTGAAATATAATCGTTGGTAAACTGAACCGAAAGTACCGTTAGGTTAGCGGGTGCGCCTATCTGAACGGTGTTTTCGTTAAGGTAATTGGCAACGTTTTTAATAATAATTTCAGATGT
>Ga0247782_1000684_pt1 | contig 10959 bp, 8 predicted proteins | sample UWRJL019104C5_FD_179928 | JGI IMG/M metagenome (GOLD analysis project Ga0247782, IMG submission 179928) | Plant litter microbial communities from Arlington Agricultural Research Station in Wisconsin, United States - UWRJ-L019-104C-5 | ecosystem: Environmental > Terrestrial > Plant litter >...
TTTACTTTTATATTTTATTTAGCTTGCACTTTTTGTTTTTGCTTTATACTTTTATATTATTATTTATAGTTATATATTTTAACTATTATTATTATTAACTTTATTTATATTATATTTTTTATAGTTTTTTATAATAGCTATATAATGTTTGCTTTTTAATGCTTTTAATAGCATAGCTATTTATATTAACAAAAATAGCGTATTTTAGCTTATATTATTAATAATAAGTATAAATAATTATATATTAATATAAGCACTTTATATTTATATTTGCTATTATATATAAGTAAATTATTTAATATTAACTTTATATTATAAAATAAAAAAATATTAGCAGCAGCTTTATTATTGCACAATATAAAGATCTAGCTTAGCTTAAAAAAGTTTGTTAGCAATATAATAATAAAAATATTTTAGTATAAAAGTTTTTTTTATATAGTTTTAGTGCAAAGTTATAATATTATATAAATTAGCTATATAAATAAGTATTAGTTTATATATAATTTATTTGCGCTTTTTAATAAGTGTTGCACTTTTTTAAGTATTTAATTTAGTATATATAGCTTATATATATAGTTATTATATAATTATTAGTGCTAGTATTATATTTAGGTTATATAGTTATTTAATAAAGGTAGTTAAAATAAGTAAGTAAAAAAAAAAAAGAAAAAAAAAATTATTTTAGTTTGGTTTATATAATAGGTTTTATATATTTTTAAAAAGGTATAAAGAAAAAGAAAAAAAGGGTAGTAATATAAAATATTTTTTGCAATAGCTTTATAAAAATATAATAACTTAGGGTTTTTTTTTTATATGATATATTATTATTTTATATTTATATTATATAATTGTTTTTAAATATGCTATATTTTTACTTAGTTAATATATACTTTAACTTATATAATAAGTTTATTTAATAAAATTAGTTTTTTTAGTACAAAGTTTAAAAACTTTTTTATATATATATTAGCTAAGTTATTTTTGCTATTAACTTATTATATTTTTATAATATTTTAGTTTTTATATACTTTATAAAATAATATAATATTAATTATAAGTTGTTTTTTTTATATTATACTTAGCTTAACTAAGCATTTATATAATAACTTTAAATTTATATAAATAATAATTAAAATTATTAGTAATTTAAGCATATAAATAATTTTTTAAAAAGTTATACTAAATATAATTATATAATTAAAGCTTTTAACTATTTTATATAGTTTACTTATAAGTATATTTTATATAACTTGTTTATATTTAATTAAGTTTTAGTATATAATATTGCTTTAAATTTTAAAAGTTAATATTATATTATTTTTATTTACTAGTATAATAATATATTTAAGTTAAAAGCTTAAGTTTTTATTATTTGCAAATAATTTATTTATAAAAATAAATAGTTTTGCATAACTAAAATTAAAAAAAATATATTTAAGTTTTTATTATATATTTTAAATTTGCTAATTTATTTATATATTTAATATTTTAATATTTTTTAATATTAGCTTTTTAACTTATATAATAATTAATAAATTATAAAATATTTTTTGCTAATATATAAAAGTAATATATACTTTTATAGCTTGCTATATAATATATTATTATACTTTATTTTTTATATAAATATTAATAAAGCTAGTTATTATACTTATTTTTTTTATATAAATAAAAAGCTGTTTTTTTTAGCTAAATTTATGCACTATTAAACTTAATAAGTTAGTTTTATATAAAAATAGTTTTGTTTTTTATATAAAAAAGTAACTTTTTTTATTTTAAATATAAAAACTTTTTAAATATAATGCTAAATATATTATTTATTTAAAACTTTATTATACTAAACTTATTAAGCATAGTTTTAATAAATAATAAGTAAAAATTATATATTAAAATAATTATACTAAGTTTTATATAATAATATTTATAATATATTTTAAACTAATATAGTTTTAATTTTATAAAACTATATAATAATTATATGATTTTAAATATTATGCTTTTAAAATATTAGTTATATAATTTTTTTAAAAGTTGTATATATATTTTTTAGGTTAGCTTATTATATAACTATATATATGCTTAAAAAATATTATACAATTTACTTTATATGCTATAGTTTTAAATTAGTAAAAGTTTTAATATAAAAATTAGTTATTAGCTTATTTTTTAAATTATTAAAAACTATATAAGTATTTTTTTTTTGCTTTTATTTTTATAGCTTTTTATAACTAATTTAAACATTTTATATAGTTTAGTTATTTTTTTTTAACTTTTTATATAAAACAAGTATTAAAAATTTATATATTTTTATATTACTTTAGATTATATAATATAAATTTAAAAATATTTTTAATAGCTAAGCTATTAATTTTTGCTATGTTAAACTTTTTAAAAAAAAGTTTTAAAGTTATAATAATATTATTATATTAAAGTTATATAGCTAAATTATAGTTTTTTGTTTTTTATGCAAACAAAAAAGTTTATAATAGCTTTTACGCATTTTTTTTTAGTTTATTTTAACGTTTAGGTTATATAACTACTATTTAGTCTAGTTATTTATTATTTAATTTTATATTATATAATTTAAGGTTTAATTTATTATATAATTTAACTTATATATAATAAAATTTTAAAAGTTTGTTAAGCATATTTACTATAATATTTTAGTTTTTAATTATAATAATTTTATATAGTCTAGTTTAGCTTTTATTTTTTTTTTATATTATAACTTTACTTTAAAAAGGTAGTGCAAGTATTTGTTTTATTGCTAGTTTATTTTATATATTTATTATATAACTAAGATCTGCTTTTATATAAAAAGTTTTTAGCATTTTTATAATTTTTTATATAGCTTTTGCTTACTTTATAATATTTAAAAAAAAAAAAATTTATAGTAATCTTTAAGTATATGCTAAATATAAAAAAGGTTAATATAAAGCTATTTAGTTTAGCTATATTATTTAAAGCTTTAATAGCTATTTATAATATAATTACTTTATTTATATAATAGCTAATTTTTTTATATAATATATTAAAAGCTTTATATAATATTTTATATAATTATTTAATTTTGTTTATAGCTTAATATGCTTTAATTAACATTTTTTTATATAATATACTTATTATTTATATATTATTTTAAAAAAACTTTAATATAAAATTAATATTTAAATTATATATACTATAATTAAAAAAACCTTAGTATATATAGATTTAGCATTAGCAAAATATATTTTAAATCTTTTATATAAATAAAAACTTAAAAAATTATATGCTTTAAAATAATATGCTTATATTAATTATATATAAAACAGGTTTGCTATTTAGCTATATAATATTAATAATAACTTTATAATTAAAGTTATAATTATTTTTTAATAAAAACTTAAATTTTTATAGTGCTTGTTTATATAATTAGCAAAAATAATAAAATTTTTTAATTTTTTTTAAAATTATTATACTAATGTTTTTAAATTTTGCTTTTTTTAATAAAGTATATAATTGTTTTATATAAAAGTATTTAAATTTTTTATATAAGTAATATAGTTTTACTTTTATAAAATAAGTAGCAAACTTTTTTTTATTAATATAAAAAAATAAATGCTTTTATTTTTATATAACTTAAATTATTATTTTAAATATTATTAAAGTAAGCTTTTAACTTATTAGCATTATATAATAATAGCAAAAAAAAAATAAATGCTTTAAAAATATAAAACTTAATAAGTTTAATAAGTATTTATATAGTAATTATATTAATTATATTAAGTATTTTACTATTGCTAAATTATATAAATATACTTTTAAAAGTTTAGTTAATTTTTATATTTAAGTATTTTTTTATAAAAGCTTTAACTTAAAGTTTGTTAATAATAAATACTTATATAACTTTTATATTTTATAAAATACTTTAATATTTTATATTATATTAGTTTTTAAATATAAATTAGTTTGCTATAATAGCTTAGTTTTATATATAAATGTTTTTTTTTATTATATAATATATAAAAGTAGCATTAGTTAAATAATATATAACTTTATTAGCTATATTTTTATTTAACTTATTAAAAGTGTTTTTATTTAAGTTTTTTAAGTTTTTATTTAGTTTTTTTTTATATTTTTAAATATAAACTAAATATTTTTATATAAAAATGCTTTTTAATTTAATATTTTATAAGCTAATAAAAATTATACTTTAACTTTTTATTATTTTTAAAATATATATTAAATAAACTAGCATTTTTTGTTTTTTATATATAAAGCATTTATATTATATAAAAAAGTAATTATTATTATATAGCTGTTTATATTTAAATAGTTATTTTTATTTAAAATGCTTATAATCGACAGACAAAAAAAACAAGGCGGTGCTTAAAACATTAGATCTACTACTATTACTACACCACATAAATATTTGATTTTCTTACTTATTTTATTAGTAAAAAAAATTTTAAATAATGCATTTTGATTATAATTAATCTGGCTTTTTAATTATATAATTAATAATTTATATACTACCTTTTTGCTATAATAACTGCTATAACTTTGCAAAGCATGCTATTAATTAGGTTATTAAGCAGCTCTTGCTTAATTAACTTTTATATAGTAGCCCTTATTAATAAATTTAATGCTTTTTGCGTTTTTTTTAGTAATTTTAGCTTAAGGTTTACATTATAAATTTGTTTTTTTAAAACTTTTTATATGTTTTTAATAAGGTTTAAGTTAAGCAAGTATAGTAGCTAATTTAAAACTATAAGGTTATGTTTTTAAATTTACTTTTATATAATGTGCGCAGTATATATAAGCGCGTTATTTTATATAAATATAAAATTATTATTAAAGTTTGCAAAAAGGTATTTGTTAAGTATATTATAATAAATTTTTAAAGTTATTTTTTATTAGCGCAACTTAAGGTTGCTATTAAAGGCTACAATAAAAAAATGTTGCCTATAGCAAAATTTTGCCTAAAACATTTAACTTTGCTTAGTTTTTTTATACTTAAGTTATATATATTAAAGTAATAAACATAACGTTTTTATATAAAAGTACTTTATTAAATTTTAATGCTATAATTATATTTAGAATAGAAAATATAAAACTAATTATGTTTTTAAAATGCTTACGCTGTGTAATTGCTTGCACTATAGTTAATAGTAGTCTTGTTACTAAAAAAAACCTTGCGCTACTATAAAACAAGCTTATCTACATGCTTAAAAGCTTATATAAGGCGTTATAAAGCGTGTTAAAGGGCTAAAAATAGCTTGCAAAGTGTGCGTTAATATAATATATTGTTTTGTTAAAGGTACCTTTTTAAAGTATATAAACAAATATAAAAGCACATAATTTTATTAAGCTTAACAAGTAAAATAAAAGGGTTAGCTTTAATGCACTTAATTATATAGCGTTTATGCTGGTCTTTAAGTTTTTATAGTTGCCTTAGCTTTAGCAATAATTTAGCTAATTTTTAAACCTTGTACTGTTTAAGTAGGCTGTGTATAGTGCTGCGCAAAACATTAAATTTGGCCTTTAAATAGCGCGGTTGCTAACTAAAATTATAATAGATAATAATTTTTATTTTTTTATAAAAGCTATACTGTTTTTGCTGGTTATTTAATAGTAGTGTGGCCTAGCAAGGCATGTTTAAAAAAATAAGGTGTTAAAGGAAGTTTTTAATTTAGCGCAAAAATTCGCGTTAAACGCGTTTTAGCTTTTTTTTTTATCTCTTTACTATATATTAAAATCCTTTTATATAATTTAAGTTATATAGTTTTTAAAGTTAGTTTACATTATATTTTTAATTAATATAGTAAGCATTTAAAAGCTTTATATATAACTAGTATTATATTAACTTTTTATTAAAAGTAACTTATAAAGCAGCTTTTATATTAAAAAAAAAAGCTTTGCATATAAGCTTTTATATAATAAGTGCAAGTTTTAGCTTTAGCACTCTAGCATATACTTGCATAACTATAGTATATAAAGCTACTTTGCTATTAAATCTAAGGCTAAGTGCTTGCTAAGTTAGTTATAGTTAGTTAAATAAGTGTTTAAAAGCCTTATTTTAAGTTTTTTTTAAATGTTTTTTTTTAATTTATATAAAGGTTATAGTTATTTAATTAGTTTAGTACTAGCTGTAGTTAACTTTTATATTAAAGTAATTATTAAGCATAATATATATATTATATTATATTTTTTTAAAGCTAATATAGTTAAAGTAGTATTGCTTTATATAATTTTATAAAATTATTAAAAATATTATATAATATTAAGATTTTATAATTTTAAAGCATTAGTAGGTTATAATAAAAATTTATACCTTGTTATATAAAATATTATATAGCTTGCTACTATAGTTTTAGTTTTTTTTTTAGGCTTTATAAAAAGTAGTAAATAAGTTAAAATTTATATTAGCATTAAAGGTAATATATAAAAAGGGTAGGTTAAAAAGGGTATTGCGCAATAAGTAAAGCATAAAAATAAAAGTAAGTGTTTGCATAAGTTCTGTGCAAAAGTTTTTAAGTATATTATTATAATTAAGATTTTGTTTTTTATATATAGCTATAGTTAGCATTTTTTTAAGTATTATAATTTATATATTAAGTATTTATATATATAAACTTAGTGTTTATTATTTAATAGTAAAAATTAGTTATTAATAGTATAGCTAAGGTTATTTTAGTTAGGTATAAAAAGTAAAAGTAGTTTTTTTATGCATTAATTTGCTTAGTTATATATTGTTTTATTATATAGTAAGCATAAAAAAAGGTATGCAAAAGTAAAAGTTTAGGCTTAGGCTTAAAGTTAAGCACTTAAAGTTAAAAATAAAAGTGCTAATATATTTATTAAAAATTATATAAATTTATTATTAATACTGTTTTTATTATATAATTATTATTTTTATTTTAAATATATAATTAACTTATTTAAACTAATATAAAGTTTAACTATAAAAGTTTATATAAAAAAAACTTATAGCATATTTTTTTTTAAGGTTATATTATATATAATTTTATATATATTATATAAAGTATATAATTAATTACTTTTTATGCACGCTTTTTATAATATTAATATTTTTAGCTTAATATATTAAGTTTATATATTTTTTTTATATTTTAAAAAAAATATTACTACTTTTGCTTATGTTTTTATAAATAAAAGCAAAGTTATTATAGTTAATATTTGCTAAAGTATTAAATAGTTAAAAAGTTAATAATATAATTATTATGTAACAGTTTAAAAGTTTATATAGTATAGCTTATACTTATACTTTTTTAGTTATATAAAAAAAATTTTATTATATGCTTTAATAAGCAGATCTATACAGCGGATTTTTTTTTATACAAAGTTAAATTATACTTTTTTTTTTTTTTAACAAACAAAAGATTTTAAGCTGCTTAGCACAAATATTAACTACTTTATAAGTTAGTATAATTTGTTTTTTTAATTTTTGCTAATTTATAATTAGCTAATATAACTATTAATTAGTATTAGTTTAGCTATAGTAAATATATATATAATACAACAATTAAAAAGCAATATAATAATAATATATTTAATTTATTTATTTGTTTTTATAAAAGGTAAAAAACTAAAAGAGGCAAAGATTGCAAAAAAACTTTGCTTAACTATGCAAGCATATTCTATGCTTGCACGGTTTTAATAAGACATATTATATATAATAACGCACGTACAATAATTTAATGTTAAATACTAGCTATGCAAGCCATACTTATTTATATTATTTTAGCACAAGTAAGTGTAGTTATATTTATATAACTAATATTTTAACAAAACTATTAGTTTTTATTAGCCTTTTTATTTTATTTTTTAATTTATTTTTTAATTTATTTAAATTATTAATACGTTTTATAAAATAATTACTTTTTAATTTTTTTATATAGCTAAATAGTTTTAATAGTTTTAATTTTAATATTGATTATATAAATATTAAAACTAATTTAAAAAAATTAAAAAATTATATTTTATATACTTTTAAACAATATATTAATAAGTTTATTAAGCTTTAATTTTAAGTTATGATTTTTTTTAAACTATTTAAATTTTATTATTTTAATATATTAGTTAAACTAAAATAATATTGTTATATTATTTTTTATTAAATAAAATATATTAAAATAATTTTTTTTTTTAAAAATAAATAAAAATTAAAATTATATTTTATTTTAAAATTAATTTATAATTTTATATTTAAAGCTTTATAAAGTTTATTACTTATATAAAATTTAATGGTTTTAAAACATTAGTTTACTTTTAGTTTTTTTAAAAAATAAAAAGTATATTATATAGTTATATAAAACATTTATTTTATTTTTAAATATTATTAATATTTAAAATTTTATTATATTTTTAACTTTTTTTAATTAAATATATAATTTAATAATTTATTTTTAAACATAAACTTTTTTATTAATAAGTTTAATTTACTTTTAACTAATTTTTTAAATTATTTTAGTTTTTACTATATTTATTAATAAATTATAAAAAATCTTTTTTATAATTTTTTATCTTATTAATATTTTTTTTTTTAATAATTATTATTATAACGTATCCTACGGCCATATTTGCCACTTTTTTTCCTATAAAAAAAACGTCCGTGCGCAACATTATAACTTAGCTAATACTAATACTATAATAATATAAATAGTATTAGTTAATTTTTAACTAAATAATAAGTTTGAATATAATTTTTTTATATTTATAATATTTTTATTTAACAAGTTATTAAGCAATACGCTAAGCAAGAATTATATGATTTTTATTAAAGATTATATATAGTTAAAATAATATAATACTATATAACTAGTTTAATATATAAGTAATTAAAATAAAAAAAATACTACTAAATTTTTTATTTTATAAAAATTTAATGGTTATATTTTTATTATTGTAAAACTAAAATTAATAAAGCTATAAATTTACGCACAGACCTTTTTGCTAGGATATTTTTAATAATCCTTGTTTATTTACTACTTTAATAACCTACTAAATAAAAATACTATAAATATCCAAAATTTATATATTAACTTGTTAATTAGTTAAAAATCGACTAGTGCTATTTATATTATTATAGTATTAATATTTGCCAAGTTATATTGTTGCGCACAAACGTTTTTAATATAGGAAAAAAAGTAGCAAATATAGCCGAGTAGCAAATATGGCCGTAAGATACGTTAATATATTTTTATTTAATTAATTTTATGACTATAATATTTATTTATTTAATATTTATTTAATATAAATAATAATTATAATTATTATTTTTTTAATTAAATTTTTTTTTTTTTAGCTAACATATTTTATAGCCATATTTAATACCTAGCTATATTTAACACTTTTTTTTACTTTTATATATATAACTTTTAAACTACTATATTTTTATTACCTACTATAATAGGCCTTTAAAAAAGTTTAATATTATTTTTGCACTTTAAGTGCTTTATATAAACTTTAAATTAAGCATTTAACGCGCAGCTAAAATATATAATATATTATATATAACCCTTTTTAACTAAAAACCTAATTATATAATAATATTTAATAGGTCTACTAATAATTAAAAACTTATTAAATTTAAAAAATAAGCTATTATATAATATATACTTAATTTTATTATATAATTATTTTTATTTAAGCATAATAATATTAAAAATATAGCTAACTAATTGCTAAAGTTATATAATAAAAAACGTGTTAGTAAAAACTAAACTTTTATTCTTATATAATAATAACTAGCTTTTATAATATATTTTATATAAATATTTATTTAAATACTATAAATAGTTTGCTTTTATATAAAATATAATAATAAAATATAAAGTTTAAAAATATATATATATATAAATTTAACAAAACTAAATTTATTATAAGCAAAATTTTATTTAAAATAATTATAATTATATTTAATTATATAAAAAACTAAAAAGTAGTATAGCAAAGCAATTATAAATAAGCTATATTATTTTGCTATATATTACTATTATAAAAAAAAACTATTTGTTATTTTAGTATAAAAGCACTTTATTGCTTAATAAATAAATTATTATAAATAATAAAAATAGCTAAATAATAAATAACGTATCCTACGGCCATATTTGCTACTTGGCTATATTTGCTACTTTTTCTCACCTGTGTACAAATAATCTCTTATAACTTAATTATATAATAAAAAATTAATTTAAACTATTTAAAATTAGATTTGCTAAATATTTTTTTTTTTTAACATGTTTATATATTATAGCTAAGCTTGCTATATATTTTATAGCGTTATGCGCAAGTTTTTTGCCTCTTTATATAACTACTACTTGTACGCTTTTTTGCTATTTTTTACGCAGCAGCTGCCCTAGCAGCTTATAACTTTTTTATATTTTATATATAAAGTAATCTTTTATTATATATTTTTGTTTTTTTATATAGCAATATTAACTAAGTTAATTGTTTGCTATATAAAAAATTATAACTTCTTTTTTTAATAAAGCTATATAATATATAATAGCTATTATGCTGCATATAATTTGCTATATACTTTTAATAATATATATTAGCAAGCTATTTTAATATTATATAATTAAATGTTTAATAAATATAAATTAAAATATTATGTTTTATATATTGTTTAAAGTAATAAATTGCTAAAGTAAAAGTAAGCTATTAAATAAAGCTTTAATTATAAAAGTAGTTAAATAAAAATTTAGCTAAGTAATAATATATTTTAAGTTATATAGCACTAATTCTACTTTTTAAAAACTTTTTTATATGTTAGCTTTTATTATTAATATATTAAACATATTAAAAAATATAAGTAAAAAATCTTTTTTTAATATATATATAATATATGCTTATATTAAGTATTTAATTTTTTTTTTATATAATTGTTTTAAAAAGCTAAAATAGCTAATATTAAAAAGCTAAAGCTTATATAATAAATATGCTAGCATA
>Ga0247782_1000685_pt1 | contig 10929 bp, 1 predicted proteins | sample UWRJL019104C5_FD_179928 | JGI IMG/M metagenome (GOLD analysis project Ga0247782, IMG submission 179928) | Plant litter microbial communities from Arlington Agricultural Research Station in Wisconsin, United States - UWRJ-L019-104C-5 | ecosystem: Environmental > Terrestrial > Plant litter >...
AAGCTTATTATTTATATATATGAAAGCGCTGCTAACTTTTTTTTAAAAGCTACTATTTTGCTACTTAAATAAAAGTTTAATAAAAAAAATTTTAATTTTGCTATAATATAGTATATTAAAATTGCTTTAAAAGCTTTTATTACTTTTTATAAATAAGTTGTTTAAATTATTATAAGCTTTTAAGCAATTTTTTAAAGCTTGTTTTTTATTGCTAGCTAATATTATATTAAAGCTTTATAAACTAAAATATTTTTAATTATTATTATATATAAGTAATAAGCTTTAGCAATACTAATATTTTAAGCAAAGCTTTTTAGCTTAGCTATTATAAGCTATTATATTATAAGCTTTTTATATAGCTTTATTAAATATATTTTTTACTTTAGCTTTTTTTTAAAGTAAACTTTAAAAAATTAAATGCTTTTTTTAAGCTTTATAATTGCTTTAAAAAATATAACTTGCTTTATAAAAAGTTATTAAGCTTTTAAAAAGTATAATAAATTATTTTTTAAAGCAAATTTTATTTTATAGCGTGCTACTTATATTTTATAAATATTTTAAGCTTTTTTAAGCTTTTTATAGTTGTTTATAGTGCTTATACTTGCTATTATTAAGTTAATATTATTTATAAAGCTTATTATAACAAATTTTAAGCATTGCTTAGCAAGTTATTTATATAGCATAAATATATAAAGTAAAAATAATAATAATAATAATAATAATAATAATAAGCTTTATAGCACTTTTATATATAATATAATAAGCTTAGTAAGCTTTTTATTAAAAAAAGGTGCTTTATAGTTTATAATAAAGCTATTTATTTAGCTTATAACTTATAGTAAAAAGTTTTTTTTTTATAGTATAATTATTAACCGCTTATAATTAACTATATTAAATATTTTTAAAATATTTAGTAGTAATAAAAATATAATATTACTTTATTAAAGTGCTTATTAAGCGCTTTTTATTATTATTTTAATTACTATTTTAATTAACTATTAGCTTTTATTATTTATTTAGCTTTTTAAAAATAGGTTATAAATTTTTTTTGCTTTTATTAAGCGCTTATATATATATATATATTTTTTTAAAAGCTTTGCTTATAATATTAATTAATAATATAAGCTTTTACTTTTTTAAAGTCTGCTTTATTAAAAGTTTTTTTTTTAGTTTAAATATAATTATTATATATGCTTTTTAAAAGCATTTAAAGTAATACTTTAGCAAAAAGCTTAATTAAGTAAAAGCTATTAGTTAGCAATATAAAAGCTTACTATATGCTTTAAAAAACTTATTAAAAAGCTTATTAGTGCTTAGCGCTTTTTATAAAAAAAGCTTATAAATTAGCATAGTAATATTATTAGTTTTAATTTTTTATTTTATTTTAAAGTATTAATAGCTATTATAATTTATAAGCTAACTAAAAACATTTTATAAGTTTACTAAAAAAGCAAAAAAAAATTTATTAGCAAGCTTTTAAGCTTTTTTTTAATAAATAATAATAATTTTAAGTTTTTTTATGTTATTTTATATAAAAAAAAAATTTATTATGCTTAGTATTGCTTTTAATAAGCATACATACTTAGTAAAGCTTTAAAACATTTTAAAGTTTTTTAAAGCTTTTATTACTACTTATTTTTAGCTTATTTGTTAAGCTTTAGTTATTTTTATACTAAAGTTTTTTTTAATATTATAGAGCGCTTAGCTTATTGCTTATTTGTATGCTTGCTTAGTTTATATTACTTTTTATATTTAATATTTTTAGCGCTATTTTTTTATTAATATTTAAAGCAGCTTTGCTGCTTTTTTAAATATAATAATAATTGCTTTTAAAATAATAAACAATTTTTAACTAATTAACTTTAAGTTTAAATATAGCTATTATATTATATATAGTTTTTTTAAGCGCTTATATAATATTTTAATATAATTTTTTTTATATATTTTAAAAAATAATATTAATTATAAACTAGTATTTAAAAAAATTATTATTAAGTAGGCTAAAAGTTATTTTATATATATATATATATTTTTAGCTAGTAAGCTTATTTTAATGCTAAGCTTTTTAAAAGTATTTAAATAAGCTGCTACTAAAGCTATTAATAATAATACTAGCATATTATTTGCTATATATGCTAATTATATTGCTTTTTTATTATATTAAAATTTGTATAGCTATACTATATATATTGCTTTAGTATATTTTTTTTTTATATTTATTTTATAAGATTTATTTTAAGCTTTATAGCTTTTATTATAGTTAATATATTTATGTTAAGCTGCTTTTTTTTTTACTAAGCATTTATTTTTTTTTAAAGTGCTTAAAAGCTATATAATATTTATAGTAAGCTTTTTTTAAGCAATAAGCTGCTATATAATTAAAACTATAATAATTAAAATATTATTTAATTTTTATTTTTAAATTAAATAGTTTATAGTTAAAAAATTATATTTTTTATAGTAAGCTTTTATTATAAAGTTTTTTAGCTGCTTTTAAAATGCTTATATAAATTAAACTATTTTTATACTTAGTTTTTATATTTTTTAAAATTATTTTTTTATAATTAATAAGCTTTTTATATAACCTTTTTTTAAGCTTTTTATTTATATAAATTTTTTTTAGCTAGTTATGCTATAAAATTTTTTTATATATATTAATATATTTTTTTTATAGTATAGCTTTTAGTTTAAAAGCTGCTACTATTTACTTGCTTTTATTAAATTTTTTAAAAAGCTTTTTTTTAATAATTATTATATTATTATTAAATAGCTTATAAACTGCTACTACTTTTGCTTTAAAAAGCGCTATATTAACTACTACAATAATTATTATTAGCTTACGCTTATAAAAAGCTAGTTTTTATTTTTTTTGTTTTAATTATAATTTTTTTTTTGCTTTTTGCTAGTATAGCTTTTATATTAAAAGCTTGCTAAGCTTTTGCTGCTACTCCTTTTTTATGCTTATATTTAACTTGTTAGTGCTTTATTTAATTTATTTAGTACTTTATTAAAATTATATTAAATAATAAGTTTATTAAGCTTATTATTATTTAAAAAGCTATTTATATTAGGTTTTGCTTATTTTGTTAAATATTTTATTATTTGCGCTTTTTTAGCTTTTTTTTTTAAAATAAAAGCATTTATTTTGCTTTTTTTATTATTATTAATAGTAGTATAAGCTTTATATATTTATTAATTAGCTTACTAATAGTTGCAAGCATGCTACTATAGCTTAGGTATATTGTATTTTTTTAAGTTAAGTTATAAAGTATGTTAAATATAGGTTTTTTAGTATATTTTGCTAGTTTATTAATAAAAAGATTTTTTATTGCTATATTTATAGCTTTTTTGCTGCATGTTGCTTTTGCTATTTTTGTACTAAGTAAGCACAAAAGCGCTTTTTGTTAGCTTTTAAGCGCTTATATTTATTAGTTGTTTATTAGCTTGCTTGCAAAGTTATTTGCAATTAAGTTATTTAGCTATTTTTTACTTATTTTATTATATATTATTATAGCAAAGCAAAACTATTTATTATTTTAATATAAGAATATACTTTTATTAAATAATTAAGTTATTATAACTATAAAAATTAGCTAAATAATAAATAAGTAAAGGTTTAATTAAATAAAATATTTTAATTAATATATATATAGTTATATAAAAAGTATATATTAATTTTTAATTTTTAATAGCTATAAAAGCTATTATTTATATAATTTTAAAAAGTATTATAAACATTATAATATTATTATGCTTTATATGCTAGCGCATTTGTTGCATAAGCTTTAGCTATTTAATATTAGCTATTTTAACTATTTAAAATAGTTATATAAAAATTATTTTAAATACTAAATATAAACACATATTATATATATATTAAAAAAAATTTTTTTACTTATATTTTTTAATATATTTAATATATTAATAATAAAAGCTAACATATAAAAAAGTTTTTAAAAAGTAAAATTAGTGCTATATAACCTATAATATATTATTGCTTAGCTAGATTTTTATTTAACTACTTTTATAATTAACAACTTATTAAATAGCTAGCTTTTGTTTTAGCAATTTATTATTCTAAATAATATATAAAATAATATATTTTAATTATTATTTATTAAAAAGTTAATTATATAATATTAAAATAGCTTGCTAATATAAATTATTAAAAGTTTATAACAAATTATACATAGTATAATAGCTATTATATATTGTTTAGCTTTATTAAAAAAACGGTTGCAACTTTTATATAGCAATTAATTAATTTAGTTAATATTGCTATATATAAAAAACTATAACATATTTTACGGCTATATTTACTACCTGGCTATATTTGCTACTTTCTTTACTTTTATATAAATAATTTTTTATAACTTAACTATATAATAAAAAATTAATTTAAACTATTTAGAATTTGATTTGCTTAATGTTTTTTTATAATTTTAATATATTTGCGCATTATAGCTAGGCTTGCTACATATTTTATAGCCTTGCGCAGAAGTTTTTTGCCTTTTTAAATAACTACTACTAGCACGCTTTTTTGCTATTTTTTGCGCAGCAGCTGCTTTAGCAGCTTATAACTTTTTTATATTTTATATATAAAGTAATTTTTTATTTTATAATCTTGTTTTTTTTATATAGCAATATTAACTAAGTTAGTTATTTGCTATACAAAAAGTTATAACTTTTTTTTTAACAAAGCTAAACAATATATAATAGCTATTATACTATATATAATTTGCTATATATTTTTAATAATATATATTAGCAAGCAATTTTAATATTATATAATAAAATATTTAATAAATATAAACTAAAATATTATGTTTTATATATTATTTAAAGTAATAAATTGCTAAAGCTGAAAAAAAGCTTTTTATATAAGTATACATAATTTTATAAAAAAGCTAGTAAATAACTAATAAATATAAGTGCTTAAAAGCTAATAAAAAGCACTTTTATGCTTACTTAGCACAAAAATAATAAAAGTAATATATAATAAAAAAGCTGCTAATATAGTAATAAAAAACTTTTTTGTCAATAAACTAGCAAAATATGCAAAAAAAACTTATATTTAACATATTTTATAAGTTAACTTAAAAAAGCATTATATATTTAAAATAAAATAATATGTTTATAGCTATTAATAAGCTAAATAATAAAATATATAAAGCTTATATTATTATAAATAATAATTAAAAAAGCAAACTAAAAGCTTTAATCTTTTTAAAAAAGCTAAAAAGGTATAAATAATAAAGCATTTAGTAAAATAAGCAAAAATTAATATAAGCAGCGTTTTAATTAATAATAAGCTTAATAAACTTATTATTTAGTATTATTTTAATATAATAATTAGTAAAGCTTTTTAAAAAGCGCTAAAAAAATTAAATAATATATTAGCAAGCTAAATATAAGCATAAAAAGTAGTAGTAGCAAAAGCTATATAAGCTTTTAATATAAAAGTTATACTAGCAAAAAGCAAAAAAAAAAGTAATAATTAAATCAAAAAAACAAAAACTAGTTTTTTATAAGCGCAAGCTAATAGTAATTATTATAATAGTTAATATAGCACTTTTTAAAGCAAAAGCAATAATAGCTTATAAGCTATTTAATAATAATAAAATAATAATTTTTTAAAAAAGCTGTTTAAAAAACTTAATAAAAATAAGTAAGTAATAATAGCTTTTAAATTAAAAGTTATACTATAAAACAAAATATTAATATATATAAAAAAATTTTTTTAAAATAGCAAAAAAAAATTTATATAAATAAAAAGCTTTATAAAAAGCTTAAAAAATAAATAAAAAGCTTAATAAATATAAATATTAATTTTAAAAAATATAAAAGCTAAATATAAAAATATTTTAAAAGTAGCTAAAAAACTTAATAATAAAAGCTTATTATAAAAAATATAATTTTTTAACTATAAACTATTTAATTTAAATATAAAAATTAAATAATATTTTAATTATTATAGCTTTAAATATATAATAACTTACTACTTAAAAAAAGCTAGCTATAAATATTATATAGCTTTTAAATATTTTGTTAAAAAAATAAGTGCTAAAAAAAAAAAAAAATTAGCTTAGCTTAAATATACTAACTATAATAAAAGCTATAAAGCTTAAAATAAATATTATAAAATAAGCATAAAAAAATTATACTAAAATAGTATATATAATATAGCTATATAAATTTTTAAAAAAAATAAAAAGTAATATAATTAGTATATATAATAAATAATATATTAATATTATTATTAATAGCTTTAGTAATAGCTAACTTAAATATTTTTAAAAAGCTTAGTACTAAAATAAAATTATTAGCTAAAAAAATATATATATAAAGTAATTATTAGGTTACTTAATAATAAATTTTTTAAGTATTAGTTTATAATTAATATTACATTTAAAATATATAAAAAAAAATTATATTAAAATATTATATAAGCGCTTAAAAAACTATATATAATATAATAGCTATTTTTAAACTTAAAGTTAATAAGTTAAAAATAATTTATTTATTTAAAAACAACTATTATTATATTTAAAAAAGCAGCAAAACTACATTAAATATTAATAAAAAAAATAGTGCTAAAAATATTAAATATAAAAAGTAATATAAACTAAACAAATATATAAATAAGCAACAAACTAAATACTTTTATAATTTAAGAAATTTATTTATTAAGCTTTATAAACATAAAATAAAAAAGCTTAATTTAAAACTTTTTGCTTAAGCTATTATTAAAAAAGCATATAATAATAAAAATTTTTAATTGATATTATTTAGCTTAAAACTTAGCAAAATATATATTATATAATAATAAAAAGCTTTTAAAGTGTATAATATATTAAAAGCTACTACTAGCAACTTTATTAAAAAAGCTTATTAAAATAATAAAAAAGCAAAAAAACCCTATTATTAACTTTATATAAATAATTAAAAAAACTAATATTATTTATTGAAATAACGTATCCTACGGCCATATTTGCTACCCGGCCATATTTGCCACTTTTTTTCTTATACAAGAAACGTTTGTGCGCAACATTATAACTTGGCCAATACTAATGCTATTATAATATAAGTAGTACTAGTTGATTTCTAACTAAATAACGAGTTTAAATATGATTTTTTATATTTATGGTATTTTTATTGAGTAGGTTATTAAGGTAGTAAATAAACAAGGATTATTAAAAGAATTTTAGCAAAAAAGTCCGTGCGTAAATTTATAACTTGATTAATTTTAGTTATACAATAATAAAAATATAACCATTATATTTTTATTAAAATAAAAAATTTAGTAGTATTTTTTTTTTTTAATTACTTAAATATTAAACTAGTTATATAGTATTATAGTATTTATACTATAATATAATCTCTGCTAAAAATTATATAATCCCTGCTGAGCGTATTGCTTAATAACTTGCTAAATAAAAATATTTTAAATATAAAAAAATCATATTTAAACATTTTATTTAGTTAGGAACCGACTACTACTATTTATATTATTATAGTATTTGTATTGGCCAAGTTATAATGTTGTGCACGGACGTTTTTTGTAGGGGAAAAAAAGTGGCAAATATGGCCGGGTGGCAAATATGGCCGTAGAATACGTTAATTTAAAAAAAAAAAATTATTATTATTAAGCTTTTAAAATATTTATTAAAACTAGTAAGTATATAAAAAGCTGCTTATAAAATATTAAAAAGTAAAACTAGCTATAAATAAATAAAGTATATATAATAATAAAAATAAAAATGTTAATTATAAATATAAATATTTTAAAAAAATTAAAGCAAGCTTAATAAAGCTTTTAATAAATTATTAAAGCAGCTTACAATTATTATAAAACTTTTAATATTATATAAAATGTTTAGCTTAAAAATAAAAAAATATTATAAATAACTTTAAAAATTATAAGTTTTAAAATAACTATAAAATAAGCATACTAGCAGTACTAAAAAAGTAGTTAAAATAGCTTAAAAAGGGCTTTATAATATTAAAAAAAACTTTAAAATAAAAATAGTTAAAGCTTAATAAATAAGCTAAAAATAATGATAAATATAATAGCATTTTTTTTATATAAAATAATTTAAAAAAAACTTATAGTTATTATTATTTATTAAAAAAAAGTTTAAAAGCTTGCTAATAAATTTTTTTTGGCTTTTTTAGCAAACTTATAAATTATACTAGCTATTAATGCTTTAAAATAAAATAAAATATTAAAACTAATAATATTATTATATTAATTTATAAGCTTTTTTTATAAAAAATATTAAGTACTAATAAGCTTTTTAATAAGTTTTTTAAAATATATAATAAGTTTTTATATTATTAACTAGTAACTTTTATTTAATTAAGCTTTTTATTAACGTATTATTTTAAACGCTTTTAAAAAGTATATATAATAGTTATACTTAAACTAAAAAAAATATTTTTAATAAAATAAACTTTATAAAAATAAAAGCTTATATTATTAATTAGTACTATAAGCAAAGCTTTTAAAAATATTTATATATAAGTGTTTAATAAAAATAATAAAAATTTATAACTTGCTTTTAAAAGCTAAATAAATAATAAAAGCTAGCAGTTAATTAAAATAATAATTAAAATAGTAGTAAAAAGTATTTAATAAGCATTTTAATAAAGCAGCATTATATGTTTATTATTACTAAATATTTTAAAAATATTTAATATAATTAATTATAAGCATATAATAATTATGCTATAAAAAAAAAAGCTTTTTATTATAAATAATAAGCTAAATAAAAAGTTTTATTATAAACTATAAAATTTTTTTTTTAATAAAAAACTTGCTAAGCTTATTATATTATATATAAAAATATTATAAAGCTTATTATTATTATTATTTTTATTTTTATTTTATATATTTATACTATATAAAAAACTTATTAACTAATATTTAAAAATTATTATAATAAACTTTATAAATAATATTAATATAATAATAATAAGCATAAATATTATAAATAATTATAAAAAAATTAAAAAGCTTTAAAATATTTATAAAATATAAATAATATATTATAAAATAAATTTTGCTTTTAAAAAAAATAATTTATTATATTTTTTAAAAACTTAAAAACTTTTTATAAAATAAGTTATATTTTTTAAAGTAATTATAAACTTAAAAAAATATATTTAATTTTTTAAAGTTTATTTCACAAAAAAGCTAAAATAAAAAACATATTTAATAAAGCTATATAAAAAGCTTATAATATAATAACTTATAATAATTAAGCTAAAGAATTTTGTTTAAAATATTAATATAATTAAAGCTTGCTAGCTATATATAATAATAATTAAAAATATTTTAGCTTATAAAGCTTTAATATAATATTAGCTAGCAATAAAAAATAAGCTTTAAAAAATTGTTTAAAAGCTTATAATAATTTAAAAAACTTGCTTATAAAAAATAATAACTTTTTAAAAAAAGCTAGCAGTGCTTTTATATATATAAATAGTAAGCTTAATAAATAAAAAAAAGCAAACTAAATATTTAAGATTTAAAAAAAAAAGTAAAAAAACTAGCTATAAAAATATTTTAAAGCAAGCTTAAAAAAACCTTTTTTAAACTATTATAAAAAAAATTAATAAAAAAAAAAAGCTTTAAATATAGCACTAAAAAAAGTAAATAAAAAAATAAAAATATATATATTTTAATAAGTAAAGCTATTTAATTATTAAAAAAAGCTTTTAAATATAAAGTTAATAAAATATTATAAAAACTTTTTATATTATAAAGTATTATTAATTTTTTAAATATATATTAAAAAAATTAAATTAAAAGCTTTTTTATAGCAATATATTTTAAGCTACTTTATATTACTTTATAAATATATAGCTAGCAAAAAAATAATTGCTTATATTATTTTAAATTATAGCTTTTTAAATAATAAGTATAAAAAGCTATATTAAAAGCAAACTTAGCTATAGCTATAAATAAAATAAAAAGTATATTATTATTATTATTATTAAGTATTTTGCTTAGCTGTTTTATAGCGCAGCTATTTTATATTTTATTTGCAAGCAAAAACTGTTTTAAAATGGCTTTTAAAGCCTTTAAAGCGCTTTTTTAGCTAAATAAAATGCTTGCGCTACTTATATAAAGCTTTTATTATGTTTTTTTTTTTTATATACTAAGTTTTTATTTAGTTAAGTTTAACTAAAAAAAAGCGAACAAGTAAAATATAAAAGCTTAGCTTATGCTTTATTTTATAAGGTTTTTAAAGTTAGCAAGCTTGTTAAAGTTAATTTTATAAATTGGTTTTATGTTTTTATTTTTTGCTTTTATACTTTTTAAGCTGCTATTGCAAGCTTTAGCAAGCTTTTTTAATTTATTTAGCTAGGTTATATATTATAAGCTTTTTAGTATAAAAAAGCTATTAAGCTATATTATATATATTTTTTAGTTTATTTATAGCTATAGCTAAATTTGCTTTTAACTTTAAGCAAGTTAAAGCAAGCTTTTAAAATAGTTTTTTATACTTATTATTTAAAAAGCAATAGTTTAAAATAATATAAGCTGCTATTTTTTTGTTAGCTATATATTTATAAAGCAATATAAAATAACTTAAAATATATTGCTTATATAAAAAAGCTTTTAGTTTAATTTTTTTAATATATATTTAAAAAATTAATAATACTTTATAGTATAAAAAGCTTTTATAGCGCTTTGCTAACTTTATATTTAAAAGCTTTTTTTTTATAATTAAATAGCTTTATTTATTAAAGTATATATATTTTTATTATTTTATTTACTTTTTTTTTAGTGCTATATTTAAAGCTTTTTTTTTGTTTACTAATTTTATTTATAATAGCTTAAAAAAGCTTTTTTTAAAGCGCGCTTTAAAGCGCTTTTATAGCAATTTTTTTTTTTTTTTTTAATTTTTAATATTTTATTTT
>Ga0247782_1000686_pt1 | contig 10839 bp, 4 predicted proteins | sample UWRJL019104C5_FD_179928 | JGI IMG/M metagenome (GOLD analysis project Ga0247782, IMG submission 179928) | Plant litter microbial communities from Arlington Agricultural Research Station in Wisconsin, United States - UWRJ-L019-104C-5 | ecosystem: Environmental > Terrestrial > Plant litter >...
TTTATTTTTGTAGTTATATAATTATATTAAAAAATTTTTTTTTAATAATTTTATATAATAAACATAGTATTTATTAAAGCTTTATTTTTTTTAAACTAGCACAACAATAATATTAATATAGCTAAGTTATTAATATAAGTATAAACTTATTAAATTTAAATTTATAGGTTATATATTTATACTTTATATAATATATTATTATATTTACTTATAATATTATTTTAATTTATATTATTATTAATAATATAACTTTATTTGTATTAAAAATATATTATATAATTAAATATAATATTAATTAATTTAAACAAAACGTTTTTATAATAAAATTATTTTTATTAAAAATATTAATAATAATTAAAAAAAAAAATTTAAAAGTAGTTATAATAAAATAATATAGTTTATATTATTAAATGGTTTATATAAACATATTATTATTATATATATATAATTATATATAATCTTTATAAACTAAAGATTTTTTATATTTATTAATTAAAAAATTGTTATAGTTTATGCTTTAAGGCTAGAGCTAGTTTAAATTAAAACTATAACAAGGTTTAAAAAGTAAAAAGCCGTAAGCTTTTGTTATAAAAAAGCAAAGAGTAAGAGAAGGAACCAGTTTTAAATGAGCACGGTGTTTTTTTTCTGCTTGTGCAACAGACTTAAAAAACTCTTAAGAATTACTGTTCACGCTTTAATAAGGTTATTATTAAGGACAAACATGTTTAACACAGTTGTAATTAAACCTAAAGAGCGTGTAAAAATGGTTTAATTAATGCTATAGACAGCGGAGTTAAAAAAATAATCTGCGAGAAGGGAGTAAATAATGGAGTTAAAAACATAATCTCCGCCAACAAAACAAAAAACATTGGCGGGATAAAACAAAAATTAGCGGGATAAAAAGAGCCTATGTCGCCAATGCCTTGTTAAAGCAGTTAATAACAAAAGTCTAGGCCAGCAGTAAGCTGGCATCTATACCCGGTGATTTAAACTGTTTAGCAGCGCTAGCAAAACATGCGGAGAGGCCACCGGCGGACTTGTCCTCAACTAAATCTCAAAGCTGAGTATAAATTAAACACCACTGCAAAACACATTTAACTATTTTGCCTTATTCACTTACCTGGCTTTATCTCTTTAGGTTCCTCTTCATAAATTATTATGCCAGCCCAAGATCTTGACCTGCGCGATACGAACTGGCCTGCTGTGGCTGGCTATGTCTCGGCGCGTAAGGATACTTATGCCTTTATTAATCCCGTTCAAGCTGACCTCACGGGCAAGTCGGTCCTAATCACAGGCGCCTCTAAGGGTATCGGCAAGGCGACTGCAATTAGTTTCGCTATTGCGGGCTGCTCGAAGATTCTTCTGGCCGCTCGTTCTGACCTGGCCGGCGTCGAGACAGCCGTGAAAGATGCCGCCAAGAAAGCAGGTCGGCCCCAGCCGCTAGTGCACTCCCTCAAGGTTGACGTGACGTCGGAGGACTCGGTCCGAGCGGCCGCCGAGAGCGCCACAGATATACTTGGCGGTAGCCTCGACATCTTGATCAACAATGCTGGCTACTTGGAGCAGTGGAAACCCATCACCGAGTCCAAGCCAAGTGAGTGGTGGTGGACCTGGGAAGTCAACATCAAAGGCGCTTATCTTGCTGCCCACAATTTCGTACCATTGTTGCTCAAGTCGCAGACTAAGACAATCATCAATATTAGCAGTGGTGGTGCCCACGTCATGTTCCCTGGTGCATCGGGCTATCAGACAACAAAGTTTGCCCTCTGCCGCTTTACCGAATTTATAGACAAAGAATATCGTCAGCAGGGTTTAATCGCTATCTCACTCCATCCAGGTGGCGTCAAGACAGAGCTGGCCATGAACATGCCTCCGGACAGGCTCGATGTCCTGACTGATACGCCGGAGCTTGCTGCCGACACACTGGTGTGGCTCTGCCGTGAGCGGCGGGACTGGCTCTCCGGCCGATTCGCCTCTGTAAATTGGGACATGGAGGAACTGGAGCAGAAGAAGCAGGACATTATTCAACGGAACTTGCTCAAGTTCCGTGTGCTAATTTAAATCCAACAGTCTTTCATTCAAGGCTCTTACAACTCCCTCTTCTTAGCATCTAGGCCAAATAAATATACAATGAGTTAAACTACCAGTGCAGCTTTCTATAAATATGCTACTACCTAAAGTCCACTGCATAAGGTAGACACTTTATATGTGTACTGATATTTAGGGCACAAAAATAAAATCTTAAACGGGCCTAAAGAGCTAGAAAAAGAGGGTGACTTGCGGACGCGGACGCCAGACCTAACAGGATCCCATCGTGACAGGCTAAATCAAGTACTCTTGCTTGGGAGCAAGCCCGGTTTGTCCGTCTTTTCTACGTCACAACAAAGCTTGTGGCATCAGATACAGTTGTGCACTATAAGTTGAATGCTTAGTCTTAAAGGGGTTCGAAGGGTTCTGACCCTTAAGCCATGGAGAGCGGACGCTTGGCGGCAACAGATAATCAATTGAGGAAGACAGCAGGTAGAGCCTCTTATTTAACAATCTAGATCATGATATCGACAATCCTAGTGTCGACGAAGATATCTAAGATATCCGTAGAAGTTTTAACTACATCACAGTGCACTGATCTGCAAACGGACCGCTGAATAGGTTCTTGTCTTCACTATCTCCGCCAAACTCAAAAGAAGTGTCCAAGTCATGCCAATAGATATGATTCATCAATCCGGCTCTAGGGTTCTGAAACTCCCGAGCCATAACACGCAGACATTCCTCGTCCTGACGCTCCAGGGCAAGGTAAGCGAGTCCGACCCTCTTGTGATGTCGCCAATGCGGATCGGTCTCGTAGGCCTGCACGTAGAGAGGGTTGCGAAGCTTACGCAGCTCATTTTCGAACTGGTGAAACTGCATCATGAATCGGGCCATGACAAAGACATAATTCAAGCTCGAGTACGGTGTGCCACCACAGATATCCTGGTACAGGTCCCTTCTTAATAGCTCGAGCAGGTCCCTTTGCGAGATATTGCCGAAGCTTTTCATGCTCGGAGGTCCTTTAAGATTGCCCATGGTATAGCCTTCTGGAACCAACGATTTTTGGACAGCGTCGGAAACCTCTTGTTCTGCCCAAGAAGCCGCGGGGAAGTTCGACTTAGTCGACACGAGATACTCATCCGAGAGCCCCTTCGCCCTTGCGCGCTTTACTAAGTCTGTATCTTCCATTCTTTTCTTGCCCGTCTTTGGATCGGTACTATGTTTTGTGTGCATCAGTCGGTAAAACCCTAGGAATGATGGCATAGCAATGTCACTGTCCGGAATTTTGTCTATATTCCAACCAGCTTCATGGCATGCCATGAGATAGGATTTATTCTTGAAGAAGGTGGTCGCATTCAGTTTCTTCACGTCCTCGGCAGTATGGCAGGCCGCCCGACGAAGACCCCGATTCATCCGCGCAGTCCTAGCATTGAGAGCCTCGACAAAATTAGATGTTGGGGCTTTGCCATCAATAAAGAAAGCGGTTGGGAAAAGCTCCTCGAACGAACTGTAGAGACCGACAGGCTGGGTTATGTACCCTTTCTGAACAAGCATATTGTGTAGGTGGACGAGGAGGACGGGTTCCGGAAGATGATCCAGGATCAATAGGCTGTATCTGTAGGCATCCACAAGGGCTTCGGCAAGACCGACGCCACATAGATAAGGGGAATAGTCCTGAAGACCGTTCGGGTTTGTCGAGGAAAAGCGAGAAAGGGGGATGGTGTTGAGCCCGCTCGTATACTTAGACTCTCCAAGCCAATTAACGAAGTCGTACTGGAGAGATTCCAGTATTCCATAATCCGCTTCGTGGCGGCTGAGGTCGTCATGAAGTACTCCATCCTTCTGGAATACTTGCTTTAGAATATCGACCGCTTGCAAGAACCCACTCCCAATCCTCTCATTCTCACGGTCGAGAAACAAGTTTATGTCCCGCCCCGACCGAAAATCGCGAGGCGGCGCTTGCATAACATGTCCCTCAAGAGGACTCAGAGACCAGCCGCGGGAGACACTGAAGGAGTCAACAATACACTGTAGCTGAAAGACGTGATGGGGGCCTAGTTTCCGCTGGACATCTGAGCCAGGTTTCTGCATGGCAAGGTGCGTGACCACGCCAGCAAATTCACTCAGACCCCAGAGGCGCCGATGTTTATCCCAGGGGCCGTCAGGAGACCAATTTACCAATTCCAACTTATGGTGTTCTCCGCGTAGTGTATTGCGCTGTACAACAATTGACGAGAACACATTGACGAGGTCGTAGAGCCAGTTGATTGTATAAGCTCGTCGCCATTTCAACCTCTCTGCCTCAGTCGCCTTCTGGAGGTCGAGATTAGGGTCCCAGGAGCTAAATTCCTTAAGCATGGCCTTCGTGGGCTTCCCACTTCGCGTCTTTTGGAAATCGGTCACGAAGTCAAGGAGGTCTCGATAGGCATATATTAAAAACTGCTCTTTAACGTCGACAGCCATTTCGCGAACCTTGTGCGTTCTTGTACCATCAGGACTTGCGAGGTGGAGCGCTAGGGAAAACATTCCTTGTGCCTTGTCTGCATCTCCTCTTGTGATGGTATTGATGACCGTCCCGTGGGACTCATGCCCGGGGAAGTCGACGAAGATAGCCGCAGCTGAGCGCTCGATCATCTTAACAGCAACATTAGAAACCGCCCCAGCGACAGCGCTGTTCAGACCAAAGTAGGCAACGTCCCGCCACATGCCCTGTAGATAGGCTCTCAGATCGACCCATTCGCTAGCAAGGGCATAGATGGCCATCAGGTAGTCGGTGACAATGCCATCCGTGTCCTGGATGATGCGATAGCTCTCAATAGGCAAGTCGTCAGGGGCTTGAGAGGGGGTTTGCTTCTGCTGCTTCTGCTGCTTCTTTTTCTTAGCATTCTTCCCGTGCTTGCGCTTCGTCCCTTTGCCCGAGGGCTTCTTCTGCTGATGTTTCCGCGCGGCTTGGTTAGGTTGGGGCTGCTGATCGAGCTCGGCATCACTTGCAGCTTCGTCTCCGTTATCACCTTCACCTTCCCCCCCTTCGGTATTGATGTTGAGCACAGAAAAGCTGTTAGAGAAGAGGACCTGTTCAATGTCTTCTTGGTCATCAGTAGAGGCATCATGAGCAGGACCTGGCGAGCTTGTGCTTCGCTTCTGCTGGGCCCATTGGACTCCTCCGAGTACATCAAACGCCTCGGCAAGGGCATCAATGAAGTGTTTGTGAGAGGCGTTACTCCGCTGGATATCAGGATCTGCTTGACCGGAAGAAAATCGCTTGAATGTCTCGTAGAAGGCTGTACGAGCCTTGATAACGGAGTCAAGGAGTTCCAAGATGGCGGCGGGGGTTCTATTTACATATTTTGCTATCAGCTTGCACAGGGATACAAGTCCGGCCACGGTCACTTGGCCCGTTCCGTTGAAATCTTTGGGAGCGTCGTCTGGAAGTCCCGAAGACGAAGAGATGATGGCGTTAGATGTTTTGACGATCCAACGCACAAGCCGGTTCGTATCTCGTTTGTACGCGAGATAAGGGTTGAGTGCCGCCATGTTTGCAAGAGCTGAATTGTGGCGCGTCCCGCAACAATGCTTCTACCTATTTATCTCCGCCGAGGCGATCCCGACAAACCAGCGCCATGCAAGCCGACCCTAAAATGAGAAACTTTGACTGTGACAGTCTGCTAGGCTCGGAGCCTGTGGGGGCAATGGTGACTAAGCAGAACGATTAGATTAGGATCCCTCCGACCGTAGGACTAGATAGAAAGAAGAAAGCGAAGCGCAGAAAACCAATAGCGCTGTTAGGAATCGAACCCAACTCCACACTTAGGTCATGTTTTTAAAGCTTGCTTATAGCTTATGCTTATGGCCTATACCATCCTTGTTATAAGAAGACCTAAATGCGCTTTTTTATAGAGCAAAATTATACTAATTAAAAAGCAGTAGCTAATCTTTATAAAATACTTATATTTTTTTATAAAAAATTATTATTTTGCTTATTTTAAAGCTTTTACTACTATAAATATTATTTTTTATTTAATGTTGCGCTTTAAAGTGCCTTTTTATACTATTTTATAATATTTACATTTTTTTTTTAAAGCTTTAAACGCTTATTTTATAATATAAAGCTTATTTTAAGGTTTATAAAAGCAAATTAGCTATTTTTAAAGTTGTTAAAAACTAAATAAATATTTTTAAGGCTTTTTAAATGCTTTTAAAAAGATTTTAGCATAAAGTTTATAAGGTATAATAAAAGTGTTAAAAACGCCTTTACATTTCTACTAACTGCATTTTTTATCCTTTAGCCACCAACACCTCGCTAGCTATACCTTCACTTAGCCATGGGCCTTACTCTTGCATAAGCCACTCACTCGTTGCCATATACATCCGCCTCATGCCTCCTTAAGCCACCATGGCGGTGCCATGCCTCCTTGAGCCACTATGGCAGTGCCATGGCACCGTAGCTATCATAGGGCCTCGTATCCACTGCCAAGCCATTGCAGGCACTATAGTGGAGCCACTGCATGCCCTATAACTTATGTGGTAACCCTTGCGAGGCCTATTATAATTATAGCACTAGTTACGGCACTAAGCGGTTCTTATGCACACTAATGTAGGGTAAGAGTCACGGAGGTGCGGTTTGCGGCCCGTGTAGTGAATTTAAGAAACACATATAAATTATATAGTGGCCAGAAATAACATCCTCAAGTGTGCAGCAGTTATTCTGGCCATAACTATATAGACTAATTCTGCCAATGCAAAGGCGGTGAGCCAAAATAGGAAGGTGGCATATAACTAAGCCATCAATGGGCTTAATGCATAATGGCCTATACAGGTATAAATGGCCCATTGAACTCGTACGGCGTAGATGCCGTAACTGTAAGCTAGGTTAGTATGCAGGGAAGCTCTACCCACCATGCAGGGTAGCTCCACTCACACCTCCCTCTGCCAATCCTAGGCCCTTATGATTTGGCCGCGCCTTGGCCGCGCCTCGGCTTTTGAACTTATAAGCGCCCACCCTTTAGGCTTTGCTATTTGCAGCGCTCTTAGTGGCCTTTAGGCCCTTAAGACCCGCTATATTGCAGTAGACTTAGTAAATATATTTACTATAATTTATTATAGATTTTTTTATTAGTTAAAAGGCTTAACCCTTTGTTATACTAGCAATTATATATAGTAGTTTAACCGCTAATATGCTTTATAACTTTAAGCATATATATAAAAGCACTTGCTTACCTTTTTTGTTAGATTTTTTTAATAGTTAATAATAATTACTTTTTTATTGCACCTATATACTAAGCTTATAGCTTACTATTAGTTACCCCTTTAGCTTTACTATTATAGCCTTAAGCTTTTATTATATTATTTATAGCCTACTATTATATTAGTTGCTTTTTAAGCCTTATACACCTTATACCCTTTATATTAAGCTTATAAGCCCTTGCTAACACTTTGCTACCTACTTGCTATTTAATAGATCTAGCGCTTGCTAGCCCACTTTATTTGCTTTCTTTATATACTAGCTTATTTAACCTGCTCTTTAAGCATATTAAGCCGCTTCCTTTGCTTACTAAGTATATACTTTTACTTATAGTGCTTTATAAGGACCTATAGCTTTTATAGTTTATTTTATTTCTTAATTTAAGCCTTATAACTAACAAGCCTTTGCTAGCTTATACTTTTACTAAGCATTAAGTATTACTTTTAGCTACACCTAGTTATATGCTTTATAGTTAAGCCTACTTTTAATAAAAAGTATTTACTTTATAATAATAATTAATAGTTATAAATAATAATTAAGTTATTTACTATTTATTATATTATTATAACTTTATTACTATTATAAACTTTATTATTATAATAAATTTTTAACTTAGCTTTAGCTAGCCTTTTTTTAATATATAACTTAGTTAAAGTTAAAATAAAATATTTTAAGCTTCTTAATATTATTAATAATTTTAATTTTTATTAAATTTTATTAATAATTATAGTTTTATTAAAGTATATTAAAAAGCAAATAGATAATAAGCTATATACGCTAGCAAAAAGCTTAATGCTAGCACTTTTTTTAATTATAACTTTTTTAAAAAAAAATAATATTATAAAGCTAGGCTTTAATGTTAAAAAGATTTATAATAAATACTTTTACTTTAAAAAAAAAACTATTATTTAGTTTAAATTTTATAAAGTTAATAAATTTAAATAAAATAAAAATTTAAGCATAATAATTGTTTTTATAAAAGTTTAAAATGCTTATTTTAATATTAATACTTTTACTAATAATTTTAATAGTAAAATATTTATATAAAAATAAAACTATAAAAACGTAACTTATTTTTAAACTTAAAGTTTTAAAAACTATTATTTTATAAAAAAAGTTTTTAATAATAAAACTAAAGCTACTAACGAATTTATAATTAGTTTTTATTTATTATTAAATAATAATATTTTTAGCAAATTTATATATAAGTTATATTTTAACTTAATAAACTTAAACAAAAAATTTTCTTTTATTAAAAAAGTAGTTTTATAGTATAATAAAGCTTAAAAAAAGCGTAAAAACGCTAAAAAAAACTTATAAACGCTAAAAAAGCTTATAAAGCAATTGTTGCTACTAATAATATTATAGTTAAAAAAAGTTTAAAAGCAAAAGCTAGATTTATAGTTAAAGCTAAAACTAAAGCTATAATTTATTATAGCTGCTAATTAAAAAAGCTTTAAAAAGGTTATATAAGGCTATTATTAAAAGTATAACTAATAAAAACTAAGCTAATATTATTGCTAAATTAATTGCTATAAAAGATTATAGCTTTGCTATATTTAAAGCTATAATAATTAGCTAGTATAATTAATATATATTACGCACCGCTAAAAAGTTAATTTTAAAATATAAAAATAAAAGTATAGCTTTTAACAAAGCTATGAAAAATGTTGCTAAAAACAAAAAAAATAAAAAGTATATAAAAAATGGTATAGCGTTATTAATAAAGTTAAAAAACTTTAAAAATAACTTTGAAAATAGCTTAAATAGCTTTAAAATAGCTATTAAAATAATAATAAAAGTAGCAGCAATATAAGTAAAGTAATAAAATAAGTAGGTATAGATAAATAAATGTTATTAAATAACGCTAAAACATGTTTTATTTAATATTAGTTTTTTTTATTTAATAAGCTATATTATATAAAATTAACTTTTTATATAATGTTATATATAAATAAAATAATAATAAGTATATATTATTTTTTAAAAATAAAAATAAATGTTATTTATTATAATTTAATATATAAATAAGCAACATTATATATAATTAACTTTATATATAATTTTATTAATAAATATAATATATATAAATATACTTTATTTATTTTTATGTTTATAGCAATAAGTTTTGTTTTTATTAGCTAATTTTATATATAAATTAAATAAAAATAAGCTAATATTAGTTTTATAATAAATAATTATATTAAAAATTTTAAATTATTATAATAATCTTGCAACTTTGTTTTTTTATTTTAATAATATTTTAGTACTATATAAATTATATAAAAAACTTAATTAAAACAAAATAATATAATATAACTTTATTAAAACTAATACTATTATAATTATGCTAGCTTTTTAAATATACTTTAATATTATAAATAGCTATTATTAACGCTTAATTTATTATTACTACCTTAACTTGCTGCTGCTCTTATTACTACTTTATTATAATTTAAATATTATTTTTAGCTGTTTTAAAAACATTTACGCCGTTTTTAAGCTTTTTTAAAAGCTATTTAAAGCATTTTTTTTCGCTAACACTTTAAAGTATAACTTTTATATTGCTTTTACCTTTTTATTTTTTAAATCTATAGTTAATAAGTTAATATTAAAGCGCTTTTTAAGCTTTATAAACGCATAAAGTGCAAAGTTATTATTATTAACTTATAAGCTTTTATTTTTATATAGCTTATTAATTTTTTTTTCCCAAGCTTATTATAGTTAGATAAAAATTTATAAATGTTATAAGCAGCGTAAATAAGCTTAAAATAAAAGTTAAAGCTAAAAAATAGCTAAATTTAAAAGTATTTAAAAGTTTTTTTATAAGGTATAAAAGCTTTACGCTTTATTATAAATTTTATAATTTTTAATAAATAACTACTTTTAAGTATAACTAAATTATTATTACTAACAACATTAATAAAAATTTTAAAGTTGTTTATAAAGCTTTTTTAGCTTATTAATAAATAAATAAACTTCTTTTAAAAGTTATAAACTCTTAATATATTAATAAAAATATAGCTTTTATAATTTTATTAAGCTTTATACTTTTTTTAGTTTTTTAAACCTTTATTATAAAGTAAAAGCTATTAGTACGGTTAAGATATTATATAATAAAAATAATTAATTAATTTAAAAAAAAGTTTTAAATACACTCTTTTAAAAGGTGGCATTATTAAATAGCACATCTTTTATTTAATAAAGGATGCCTTCAATTATAATTAAATAAAAGATTAGATAAGGACTGCGCATTGCGCACATAGTAAAATCTGCCTACAGATTTTAATATGCATTTAATCCTCTCTTTTACATTATCGTTTTACTTAATATAATACTATACCTTAAAGAATATTATATTAGGTCTATAAGACCGTCTTTACTAGCTATCTATATATAGGCATAAAATAACTAAGCTATAATAATAAAACAACGTAATAAGCAAGTAATAAAATATAAGTGTAATAAACTACCGCTAATAAAAAAGAAATTAACTTAATTTTATAAATATATAATATTAAAAAAGTTTTAAACTAAATATAATAAAAATGTCTTATTAAATTTTTTTT
>Ga0247782_1000687_pt1 | contig 10838 bp, 14 predicted proteins | sample UWRJL019104C5_FD_179928 | JGI IMG/M metagenome (GOLD analysis project Ga0247782, IMG submission 179928) | Plant litter microbial communities from Arlington Agricultural Research Station in Wisconsin, United States - UWRJ-L019-104C-5 | ecosystem: Environmental > Terrestrial > Plant litter >...
AAGCGCAATCCGTAACTACGCTCTCTAATAAAAAAGAATGAAAATGCTAAAGAAAAACGATTTCCCTTGTTTTTATATAGATAGTGATAGTGCTTCTAAAAAAGCTCAAAAATTATATAAAGCAATAACTTGGTTAACTCTAATATTGATGTTTATATCTACAATATTAGGTAGTATAAACCCATCGATAACTAACGAAATAGACCACTTCGATAGCATAAATGGTATAATATTATTTAGCTCCGGGTTAATAACTATTTATTTAAATTATCAGGCACCTGAACGTAGTTGGTATCTAGGTCGTGCTATTGCGGAGTCTATGAAAACCTTAACATGGCGTTACATGATGCACGCTGATCCCTTTTTTAATGGCGAGCCAAAGGATGACCTAAGAATCTTTACAGAAAGAATTTCAGCAATTAATAGACAGGCTAATCAAGATAAATTTATTCCAAAGCCTAACAAGGCTCACAAGGATATCATTACTGTAAAAATGGAGGAAATCAGAGGCCTTTCCTTTAAAGAGCGCAAAGAATTCTATTCCAAGTATCGCATCAATGAGCAAATTAAATGGTATGAAAATAAAAGTGAATTCAACGGTAGAGCAGCTAAAATATGTTCCATAATAATTATTAGTTGTCAATTGCTCGCGGCAATATATGTATTCAACTTCATTGAAACAGCTAAAGTTTTTAATCTTAATAATATACTTATATTTCTCGCAACATCTATAATTAGTATTGTAGAACTGAATAAATATAAAGAAATATATCAATCGTATGCTTTAACCAAACAAGAACTAAATATTATTCGAACCAAATTTAAAGAGATTCAAAATGACACAGAATTAAACGAGTTCGTATTGGAAGCAGAGCAGGCAATTTCTCGAGAACATACAATGTGGTTAGCTCGTCGGGGGAATTCAGAGTACTTAACAAAACTTAATTCATAGTTCAAAATAGTTATAAGTTTTTAGCTAACAACATATGTGAAGACGTTTTGTAAGTAGTAGCATAAGAAGTATATTAAAAACTTAAAGTTCCAAATTTAGAAAAGATTTGCAGGAAAGAACAGCAAGATATTTCACCACACAAGCTTCAAGTTAAGCTGGAAGACTTGCTAGCCGTTCTAAACCTTCAACTAAAAAGTTGGAATTTAGTTCTAAAGGGGCTACAATAAAAGCAGTACAGCAATGTGCTGCTTTTATTGTTTATTTAAGATATGAAACATTTGGTCTACATATTACATTCAGAAAAACTTAAGCGATATTATACAGGCGCAATATCGGATATCGACATTCGCCTGGACTTTCACAACAACGCAGAAAATCGTAAATACACTTACAGAGCTAATGACTGGGAATTGGTGTTTTCAATAGAATGCAAAAACAAATCACAGATGCTAGCTATTGAAAAACATATCAAAAACATGAAGAGCAAAACATATATTCAAAATCTCATTAAGTATCCTGAAATATCAGCAAAACTCATTATACAATATACTTAGCTCAGTTGGTTAGAGCATCTGACTGTTAATCAGAGCCCCGATAGCTATCGGGGTTGGTTCGAGCCCAAGAGGGGGAGCAACTAAAGGCTATCAGAAATGATGGCCTTTTTTTTTCATGGCTTCGTAGTTCAACGGATAGAATGGGAGTTTCCTAAACTTTTGATCCAAGTTCTCCCGATAGCTATCGGGATTGGCGAGGCTACTACAAAAGCAGTACAGCAATGTGCTGCTTTTTGTTTATATTTATCTCTGATTAAAGAATCAGAAATGTAATGGATAATCAACATAAAATTAGTGCCTACCTTAAACGTCTTGTAGACGTTACAGATGAGGAAGCTGAACTATTTGCCACTTATTTTACCGAAACAAAAATTAAAAGAGGGCAGTACATCATCCAGCCCAGCTTTGTTGCCAAACATAGAAACTATGTAATAGAAGGTGCTTTTAAAGGTTTTGTAATTGATAAAAAAGGAGAAGAGCACACCATATCGTTTGCAATTGAAGACTGGTGGATATCTGATGTAAACAGTTTTATATACCAGCAGCCTGCAACTATGTTTGTAGGCGCACTGGAAAACAGTATCGTTCTGCAAATTGATTTTGAAAAGGAAAAGGAACTCAAAGCCATGAATCATAAATATGAAACATTTTTTCGTATCATGGCCGAAAGAGGAAGCGCATTTCACCTTCGCAGGATAATATCTAATCTTACCCATACCGCCGAAGAGCGTTACGATTATTTCTTAGAAAAATATCCTTTAATTGCCGTGCGCGTGCCTCAATATGCTTTGGCGTCTTACCTGAATATGACAACCCAGTTTTTATCCCGCATCCGAAAAAAGAAAGCAGAAAAGTGAAACTGGTTTAACCTCATTTTTTAATCTGGTTTACCTTGGGCGCACATCCTGTTTTTCAACTTTGCATTGTAATATTAAATACTAAAAACAATGTCAGGAAAACTGAAAAATAAGACCGCCTTAATTACTGGCGGAAGTGCAGGGATAGGCTTAGCCACAGCAAAACTATTTGCTGCTGAAGGAGCAAGAGTAATAATAACAGGACGTAATCTAGATACTCTAAACAAGGCAGCAGCCGAAATAGGCAATGATACCATTGCGATACAGGCAGACTCATCAAGCCTTGCAGATTTGGATCGTTTATATAAAACGATTGCTGAAAGAGACAAAAAAATAGATGTACTGGTTGCGAATGCCGCAGTGTATGTTTTAGCCCCACTTGCAAACTTTACTGAAGAAATGTTTGACAGGCAAAGCAACATAAACTTTAAAGGCACTTTCTTTACCGTGCAAAAGGCATTAAATCATTTAAATGACGGGGCATCGGTTATATTACTCTCGTCTATTGCGAACGCCAAAGGTATACCTAACCATGCATCATATTCTGCTACGAAAGCTGCAATCCGATCTTTAGGCAGAAGTTTTGCTGCCGAACTTTTACCCCGAAAAATACGTGTAAATGTGTTAACACCGGGACCAGTAGATACCGATGTGTTTGATCAGGTTGCGGCATCTAAAGAAGAAGCAGCGGCAATGAAAGCCGGTATGGCAGAGTATACCCCTGTTAAAAGAGTTGGCACACCACAGGAAATTGCTGCCGGAGCGTTATTTCTTGCCTCTGATGATTCCACATTTATGCTTGGTTCAGAATTGCTTATAGATGGTGGAATAAAATCTTTATAAATTATATTTAACGACTTAAAAGCAGTACAGCGATGTGCTGCTTTTTTTGTTTATATTCGTTTGTTGCCGATAATGAAAAACAATTGATCAATCAAATCACTAAATATATGACCCAAAAAGGTATTTGCTCAATCGGACTATTGTTTTTTTTATTGAGTTATATAATGTTCTCTCAAGGTTCAAAACTAACCTATTTTCAGGAGCCAATAGATTTTGCTCATTGGTTTAACTTAATTGGTGCTGTATTACTCTTTTCATTTAATAAAGTATTCCCAAAGAACAATCTTAGTTCTATAGCATCTGTTGTAACAACTTTAGGGATTATTGCTCATATAGGCCTCTGTACTATTGACTTTATATTATGGAGTTATGGTAATGACGATGTAGCGAGAGCTGCATTAGGCGAACATATAAGTAATACTCCGTCAATTGTATATCCTTTTATCATTATTGGCCCGTCTTTACTTTTTATCGGATTGGCATTGCATGCATCAAATTTTATTAAAATCAATACTATAAGTTCACTAATGGTTATACTGGGAGCACCTGCTGTAGGCTTCTCTTTTTTTATATTGAAAAACGGAACGTATATGGTGCTAAGCTGCCTTATCTTCACGATAGGGCTGGCTTTGCTTCTTTATAGAAAAGAAAATAATGAAATAGTAGCTGACAGAGCCAATAGCTGTAGTACACATTAATTGAAATTTTATAATATTCTCAATATGTTTTACACACCAAAACCAAACGTTCCAAACCTTCAGTAATAATTTAGAATGAAATTCATTTCAGGCTACAACAAAAGCAGTGCAGCGATGTGCTGCTTTTTTGTTTGTAAGTGACTAACCATTAATTATTCTGTATCTAAAATTTTATCGCTTATTTTTGTTGTATGATTCAACAGCAGACACTTGCAGATTATGCCCCATCAATTAACGAAACCGGCAAGCATAGCGGCGGCGGTCATTTTGTTGCACTGCGCCTTGATAACTTCTCTGACGAAAGCTTAAAATCGACTACTGTTTACAGCCGTAAAGATTTCTATAAGATATCGCTTCTTACAGGCGATGCCACCTATTACTATCACGATAGGCAATATAAAATTAATCCGGGCGACTATGTACTGGTGTTTACCAACAGTGAGATTCCTTATCGATGGGAAATTCATTCAGGTGGCTGCAACGGCTATAGCTGTATGTTTACCGAAAATTTCCTGCCTATGCATACGTATCAAAGACCTGCGGACTGGGCAGTATTTAATTCCGATTCGCAATCGGTATTTCGTTTAAACACTGAAGAAAAAGAAAGATTTGAGGCTTTATTCCTTAAGATGGAAGCCGAACAGGAATCGGCCTATCAAAACAAATACGAACTACTGTTTCTATATGTGCTGGAATGTATTCATGGTGCATTGAAACTAAAGCCTGAAGCAGAAACACATAACCATTCTGCCGCCACACGTTTATCTGACGCTTTTAAAGTACACCTGGCAGGGCAATTCCCGCTTACTACTCCATTGCAGCATATTGTTTTGAAAACGCCGCAAGCATTTGCCACTAAGTTAGCCGTACATACTAACTATTTAAACCGTGCCTTAAAAACCGCAACCGGCAAAACGACCACACAGCTTATAACCGAACGCATTATACAGGAAGCAACCGCGCTCTTACTGCATTCTAACTGGTCGATCAGCCAGATAAGCGACAGCCTTGGATTTGATGCGCCTACACATTTTGCAAAAGCATTCCGTAAGCATACAGGCCAAACGCCATCGGCTCTTCGCCAAACGGTTTGAATTGTGCCTGTTTTGGTTTGAATTGCGTTGTACCTGTAGCTTAACCCAATACTACCTTTGTAAAGTTGTTTAAAAAACTAAAAATCAACTTTATGAAAACATGGTTTATAACCGGCACATCAACCGGATTAGGAAGAATACTTACCGAAAAATTACTGCAACAGGGTCATCGCGTAGCTGCAACTGTCCGCAAAGAAGATGCACTTAACGATCTTAAAGCAAAATACAATGACCGCCTTTGGGTAGCTGTACTTGATGTTACCGATACATCTGCCATTAAAAAAGTGGTGAATGCAGCTTTCGCCGATCTAGGTAAAATTGATGTGATAGTGAACAATGCAGGCTATGCATTGTTCTGTTCGGTAGAAGAAGCAGGTGACGACCAGATTCAACATCAGATAGCCACTAACATTACAGGTTCTATACAAATAATACGTGCTGCACTACCCCACCTTCGTGTACAGGGCGGCGGCAGGATCTTACAGTTGTCTTCGGCAGGCGGGCAGACAACGTATCCTAACTTTGGGTATTACCACACCACCAAATGGGCTATTGAAGGCTTTTGCGAAACCATTGCACAGGAAATTGCACCATTTAATATTGGTGTCACTATAGTAGAACCCGGAGCTCATAAAACAGGCTTTGCAGGCGGAATGGTTACTGCCCCGATTATGGAAGAATACGACCAGACACCCGCAGGCGATGTGCGCAGGGCAATTGCAGATGGCGGGTTCCCAATAAAAGGCGACGTAAATATAACTGTCCAGGCGATGATTGAGGTTGTAGAAATTATACCCGCACCAAGACGCCTTACCATGGGAGCAGACGCTTATAGAGATGTAAGAACATCCCTGGTTTCAAGGCTTGAAGCCCTTGATGCACAAAAAGAGCTTGCCCTGTCATCTGTAATTGAAGAGTAGTAAAGCTTCACTTTATAAGCAAAAAGCAGTACCACGTGTACTGCTTTTTGCTTATAATTTTAATTCCATCTGTATGTTACAACGCTCATAGGGTGTAGCATGCCCAACGGTTTTTTGGAAACCTAATTTATGATACAGGTTGATTGCCGGCTTAAGTATTGTATTGCTTTCAAGGTATACAGTAGCTGCTCCCAGCGAACGTGCCTTGTTTATTATGGCCTGACCCAATAGCCCACCTATATTTTTACCCTGCGCTTTTGGCGATACTGCCATTTTAGCCAGTTCATAATCATAATGAGGGTCGTCCATTTTAATTAAAGCGCATACACCAAGCGGCTCATTTTTATATAATGCCACAAAAATATGCCCGCCTTTAGACAGTATGTAACCTTCAGGATCATCTAGCGCTTTATAATCTGCTTCCTCCATTGTAAAGTAAGACGATATCCATTCTTCATTAAGTTGCCTGAAAGCTCCTGCATATTCAGGTGTGTAATCTACAATAACCACATCTTTGCTTTCGCGTTGTTTTTTTTGTTCCTGTACTCTTTTAAGTAGCGATTTCTGTTCTAAAACAAATTCCCACTCTTCAATAGCCTTCCATAAATTGTTACGTGTAACTGATAATATATCTTCTACGGCAGCATTAACATCGGTATACTGGTCTTTGATAAGCACTGTCATTTTTTTTCCTTTAGCCGAAAGGCCAACTACGTTTCGCCTGCCGTCTGTTATATCTTTTTTTTCTGTCACCAGTCCGGCTTTCGCCATTTCAGAAACAATCTTACTTACAGAAGGATGCGAATGACCTATTCCTTGTGCAATGGCTGTTATAGTAGTATCTGCCTGTGATAAAGCATGAAATACAGGAAACCATTTTGGCTGTATTTCAACACCATAAAGGGTGTAAATTTGCGACGCATCTTCGGTTATTTTATCGGTAAGCATACGCAGCCTGCTGCCTATTGCCATCTTACCTGTTTCTTCAAAAAAACTCATCATAAAACAAATTACGTAATTAGTTACACAAATATATAAAAAAGATTCTGAAACAAAAAAAGAGACTCATAAAGAGCCTCTTTTTCCAATTGTTTGCTGTCGGTTTATTAAGCCGCTACTTCTTTTATAAATTCACCGTTATTTTTATAATAAGCGGCTACGTCTTTACCATCTTTAGTCAGTACTAATTTGTACTCAGAACCATCTTCTGCTTTAAGCGCTTCTACCAACGAATATCCCTGATATTTAGCTACTGCCTCTTTTAATACTGCCGGGGCGATTTCTGCCTGCGGTACTTTAGCAAATGCTTTTTCCTGATCTGCAGAAGCCGGCGTAGTTGTTGTAGCCTGAGCTGCCGTTGCCGGAGCTGTAGAAGGTGCTGTTTGTGTTGTTACCGGTACTTGTGTTGCTGGTGTTTGTGCGTTTACTGCAAGTCCTAAAACTAATGCAGCTGCTAGAAATAAATTTTTCATGATCTTATATTTTATTTATTGTTATCTGTTTATAGTTATTGAAAGAATCATACCACAACAGTTAAAAAACACATAATAACCTATTTATCAGACATTTAAATACATAAATGATTTTACGCTTTTCTGAGGAATTCCACAAAAACCTGTAGAAGGTCTACACAAAACAACGTTTTTTGCCATTTGTCGATTATAGCGTAGCGCCACGGGAAAATATGAAGTCGCTAATATGCGGCCTTTTTGTACTTTTACCTAAACTTTTTATTTCCCCCAAATGACAAGGTTAAAAATTTTTGCTGCAATACTAGTTGTTCTTATCATCAACCTGGGATGCCTTTATGTTATGTGGCCAGATGATGGTAATAGTGATAATATAATCCTTCATGGGTATGTTCATGAGCAGCCTAACGGACAACCTGCCGCAAATTGCGCTATTAGTATATTTAACTGTATCGCAATAGGTGATTCCATACATGCAGACACAAAGCCATTTACAAAAACAGATGCCAATGGCTATTATGAAATAGAAATAGAAAAAAGCTGCCAGATGTATATTAGGGCTTTTAAGGAAAACTACATCATAGCACGATCGGGTATGGTTAAGGCACAGCCTGATACTGAACAAAATTTTATGCTTTCAGAAGGAAATTCTACCCAAGAAGATTTTTTAAAAGAGCAGCAAGTCTCAGAGATGATAGACTAAAAAGCAAACCCCGTCAAGACAGGGTTTGCTTTTTAGCGATCAATGTATAAAGAAAATATTGGTTATAATAACTGATATATTAAAGAGAACCGTAAACAGCAGCATATTAAAAACTGCTTTGGGTCTTAGCTGCGCGAGTACTGTACCGTTAAATATACTGGTAAGTATAATTACAAAAAACAGCTGAACCATCTGGTATAATGAATTACCATGCTTGAGAACAAGCATTGCAGCAAATCCGCCCAATGAACTCTGAAATAAAATAGCAAGTGTATTAAACCCCATAAAACCTCTTGTGTACGTGTCTAAATATTTTTGATAAGTGCTCATAACTAAGTGTATTAAATTTTACCTACACAAATTTACTCACCTTACCACCAGCATCTTATGACATTTATCATGTTCTAAAAACTATTTTATGCTTTGTTAATTCAGGTCAACAGACTGCGGCCCAAATTCTTCATAAAATATATTCTGCTTGTCAACATTCAGTTTTATAAGCGATTCGTAATGCGCTTTTATAAACAGCTCCGGCCCGCAAATGTAGTAGTGAGCATTCTCCAGTAAAATGCTTTCTTTACACATGGCAAGGTCTATCCTCCCTTTACGAATAGTATCAGATTGATCATCATTAATCTCTTCATTAAAAACAAACGTTTCCAGCCAGTGAGCTTCTCTGGCAATTGTTTCTACATCTTCTTTAAAGGCATGAACCCCCGCATTACGGCAGCCATGCACCCATACCGTTTTATGCTGTGCATTATGCTTATTGGTTTCCAGCATGCTTAACATTGGCGTGATGCCTACTCCGCCACTTATAAGTACCAATGGCGCATGAACCGGTTTTAGCGCGAAAACTCCGGCAGGTGCCGAAAGCAGTACCGTATCGCCTTCCTGTTTTCTATGCAGTGTATTAGACACCATACCTCCCGGATTATCGCCTATGCCTGCTTCCCTTTTTACAGATATCCTATAGTAGTCAGCGTTAAACGCACTGGATAAGCTGTACTGTCTTGGCTGGCGCAGGCCAAGTGCTTCTACAAATACCTGAAGGCTTATATACTGCCCTGCACTATATGCTGCAATTGGTTTTCCATCTGAAGGATATAAATAGAATGATTTTATCTCAATGCTTTCATCAACTATCTTTTTAATCGTAAATTCTCGCCAGCCATTCCATGCACCCGGTTTTACGTCGTTGGCGTTATACATGTCTTTTTCTATTGCGCTCATTATAGCAGCAAGCTGATTGTAGGCAACTGCCCACGCTTCCAAAAGCTCATCAGATGCTGCATCGCCAAGCACTTCGCCAATTGAAGCTATAAGATGTTCGCCTACTATAGCATATTGTTCCGGCTGTATGCCAAGGCTTACATGTTTGTTGCCTATACCCTTAAGCACATTTATAAGTATCTGCGGATTCTCAATATGCCGTGCATACGCAAGTACTGCTCCTGCCAAAGCCTCCTTTTGCCTGCCGTTAGCCTGGTTGCCCATGTTAAATACTTCTTTAAGTTCAGGATGGTGGTTTAGCATTCGCTTATAAAAATGTGCTGTAAGTATAGGCCCTGCTGCCTCCAGTGTAGGAACTGTGGCCTTTATCAGTTCTTTTTGTTTGTCGTTCATTACAATTAAGTGTGTAAGAGGTTAGTGTATAAATAAAATGTTAACAAACAGAATAACAGCATTTATACCAATGCTGGCAAGCAGCAGGTTAAACATCATTTTAGGTTTTTGCTGTGACAGCACAGCCGCGTTAAACCCCATGCAAAGAATAACGACAAAGAATAGCTGAACCATTTGTTTGGGAGATGTACCATTTTGAAGTACAACCATAGCCGCTGCAGATCCCCAGCAGCTTTGAAATAAAAGTGCGATAGTATTAAAGCCTATATAGCCTCTTGCGTAACTCTCTAAGTATTTTTGATAAGTGCTCATAACCTTATGTATTAATTTATATACACAAAGTTATGCCGGGTATAAGGGTGCGGTTTATGACTTACATCATAACACGAAAATTACCTGAAAATTTTCCTGTTGCTTATAGTAAGCTCCCCTTTTTTCTCAAGAGTTTTAATGGCGCGTATTACCGTTTCAACACGCAGCCCGGTAAGATCCGCTATCTGTTGGCGGGTAAGCGATACTTTATATTGTTCAGATGTAGTAAGGCCTACGATCTCTTTAAAGTAATCTATAAGTTTGATGATCCGGTGTTCGGCATCCTGAGAAGACAGTTCAGATGCCATGATAGATTTAAAATACAGCCTTTGCGAGAGTGTTACGCTCATAGCCAGGTTAACTTCGGGGTTTTTGCGGAGCATTTCAAAAAATGAAATTTTAGATATGGCAAAGACTTCGGCATCCATTAAGGCTTCGGCATTCGCCGGATAAGGCTTATCTATAAATAATGGCGGTTCGCCAAAACTCATGCCCGGGGTAAAAAGCCCCTGGATAAATTCTTTCCCCTCATCATTAAAGTTATTCATCTTCACCTCGCCCTGTGCCACCTGATAAAAATAACGGGGCACCTCGCCGGCTTTAAAAAAGACTTCTCCCTTTTTAACGCTTAGCTTTCGTGCACCAAATTCAAGCAGCAGGCTTTCGCTTATCATAACCAGTAATTAGTGCGATAAAGGTAAAAATAAAAAGCCGCGCAATGGCGACTTTTATTTTTGACTGATTGATGAGCAAACTCCTGATTATTTCCTATCCCAGAAAAAAGGGGGTTCAATACCTAATGCACGCAGG